>Ga0129308_1000041_pt1 | contig 247549 bp, 217 predicted proteins | sample L827metagenome_FD_94440 | JGI IMG/M metagenome (GOLD analysis project Ga0129308, IMG submission 94440) | Ring-tailed lemur group fecal microbial communities from Wisconsin, USA - L827 metagenome | ecosystem: Host-associated > Mammals > Digestive system > Large intestine > Fecal | place: USA...
AGTTCTTCAAGAACTAAGGTGTGAATTCTTTTTTCTTATCTTACTATATTCCTGTTTTTTTTAATTTAAAGAAAAGATAAAGCGATATTATAGATGAATCATCAATTCAGACTGCATGAAAATATTATATCAATATTTGAAGAATATGTATTATCGTTTATCTTTACATTCTATTAAAATGTAAAATAATAGGTTATGAATCAGGAAAGTGCTAATTTTCAATTAGAAGAAAAGATAGAATGGCAAGACCTCGGAGGAGGCGTGCAGCGTCAGATCATGGGATATAATGATGATTTGATGATGGTAAAGGTGAAGTTTGAGACCGGAGCAGTCGGGGCACCTCATACACATCCGCATACACAGACTACTTATGTGGCCAGTGGCGTGTTTAAGTTTACGACGGACGGGGAAACAAAGATCGTCAGGACAGGAGATGGTGTTTATATGAAACCGGGTGTTTTGCATGGATGCGAATGTTTGGAAGCCGGTGTGTTGATCGATACGTTTAATCCGGTTAGGGAAGATTTTTTGTAACTGTCAAAATGATATTACTATACCGGGAAAAATAGATTAATATGGCAGGTAAAAAGAATTAGTATGGCGGGTAATATATTTTAACGTATTATTATGCTTTGGATGAGAGCTGTTTGATGACATAAAGTAAAAAATACATCCGGGAGGAAATTAGATTCCATTTGGATGTATTTTTATTTTCTTTCGGATGAAACTGAAATTCTATCCTGTTATTCAATAAGCCGATTCGTGGATTCCTTTGATGGAACGTCCGCTCGGTTCGTTCATATTACTGAAAGTAGCATCCCACGCCAATGCTTCAGCTGTGGAACAGGCGACGCTCGGAACGGAAGGAACGCTGCGTGCGGCACTTTCGCTGGGGAAATGTTCTTCGAAGATAGTACGGTAATAATACTCTTCTTTGTTTTGAGGCGTATTGATCGGGAAACGTTCTGCCGCATGTTTCATCTCCTCGTCGGTGATCAGTTCGGATGTGATCTTCTTTAGGTTGTCAATCCAGCTATAGCCTACACCGTCGGAGAACTGTTCTTTCTGACGCCAGGCAATTTCTTCCGGTAACATGTCGGCAAAGGCTTCACGGAGGATTTTCTTTTCGATGGTCTTGCCCGGGCACATTTTTGCTGCTGGGTTCAGGCGCATTGCCACATCCAGAAATTCTTTGTCGAGGAAGGGGACACGGCCTTCCACACCCCAGGCACAAAGGCTTTTGTTGGCACGCAAGCAATCATACATGTATAATTTGCTTAGTTTACGTAAGGTCTCCTCGTGGAATGCTTTGGCATCGGGGGCCTTGTGGAAATAGAGATAACCACCGAAAACTTCATCGGCTCCTTCGCCGCTCAACACCATCTTGATACCCATGCTTTTGATCACGCGGGACAGGAGATACATCGGAGTGGAGGCGCGGACGGTCGTTACGTCGTACGTCTCGATATAATAGATCACATCGCGGATGGCATCGAGACCTTCTTGTACCGTATAGTTGATTTCGTGGTGGACGGTGCCGATATAGTCGGCTATCTTCCTGGCTGCGGCCAGGTCGGGGGCACCTTTCAGGCCGATAGCGAAAGAGTGGAGTTGCGGCCACCAGGCATCGGCTTTGTTATCGGTTTCGATACGTTTGGCAGCATATTTCCTGGCAATGGCTGAAATGATGGAAGAGTCCAGGCCGCCGGAAAGGAGGACACCGTAGGGGACATCGCTCATCAGTTGGCGTTGGACGGCGGATTCGAGTGCATCGTGTAATTCTTCTACACAGGCGGGGTTATCTTTTACATTTTCATAATCCATCCAGTCACGGACGTACCATCGGGTGAGGTCGATATCTTTGCTATAGAAATAATGGCCGGGTTTGAACTGGTCGTACATGGTAGCGAAACCTTCCAGACCTTTCAGTTCGGAAGAGATGAGAAGATGACCATGGTCGTCGTAACCCATATAAAGGGGGATGACACCGATCGGGTCGCGGGCGATCAGGTAGGTATCGTTTTCTTCGTCGTAGAGGGCGAAGGCAAAGATGCCGCTGAGCCGTTCGACACAACCGGTACCGTATTTGCGGTAGAGGGCAAGGATGACTTCGCAGTCGGAACCGGTCAGAAATTCGTATTCGTCTTTTAGCTCTTCACGGATTTCACGGTGGTTATAGATTTCACCGTTTACGGTCAGGATCAGTTTACCGTCTTTGCTTTTCAGAGGCTGACCACCGGAGGCAGGGTCGACGATGGAGAGGCGTTCGTGGGCAAGGATGGCAGTGCGTCCCTGATAGATGCCGCTCCAGTCCGGTCCGCGGTGACGGATTCGTTTACTCATTTCCAAAGCTTGGACACGAAGGGCGGATGCACCTTCACGAATGTTGAATATTGCTGTAATGCCACACATAATCGTTATTGTTTTATTTTGTTAGATAGTTGTCTATTGCTTTTGCCGTTTCCCTGCCAGAAGCCATGGCGCGGACGACCAGGCTGGCACCGCTGACGGCATCGCCGCAGGCGAATAGTTTGCTGTCGGCTATTTGGTGCTGATGGTCGACGACAATGTTTTTCCGGGTATCTACTGCCAGTGAAAGTTCTTTGACAAGACCTTCCTGTTCGGGATGGACAAAGCCCATGGCCAGGAATACGAGGTCGGCTTCGATGATCTCTTTCTTTCCCGTCAGTTTCATTTCGGGACGGCCTCCGTTTGCAGATGAATGCCATTCTACTTCCTCTACTTCTACGCCTTTCAACATATTTTTATCTCCGATGAAACGGCAGGAAGCGAGATTCCACCGGCGAAGGCAACCTTCTTCATGGCTGCTGCTGGTCTTTAGTACCTGTGGATACATGGGCCAGGGAGTTTCAGGGTTATGACCGATAGGCGGTTGCGGCATGATCTCGATCTGTGTCACGCTTGCTGCACGGTGGCGGTTGGCTGTTCCTACACAGTCGCTTCCGGTATCGCCGCCGCCGATGACGAGAACTTTCTTGCCTTTACAGTTGATGATGTTTTTGGGAGGGATGACGATACCTTCCAAAAGACGGTTTTGTTGTCCCAGCAGTTCGAGGGCGAAATGAACGCCTTTCAGGTTACGGCCTTCGATCGGCAAGTCACGGGGAGTTTCTGCTCCGATGGCGACACAGACGGCATCGTATTCCTTTACTATATCCTTGGCAAGGATTTCTTTTCCTACCATGGTGTTGACCCGGAACCGGATACCTTCCTTTTCCATCAGGCGGATACGCCGGTCGATGATGTTTTTGCTCAGTTTGAAGTTCGGGATGCCGAAACGGAGCAGGCCACCCGGTAGTTCATCTTTTTCAAAGACTGTGATTTCGTATCCTTTGCGGTTTAGCCGGTTGGCAACAGTCAGTCCTGCCGGTCCGCTACCTATGACGGCAACGCGTTTACCGTTACGTACGGGGGTGACCGGCTGTACAAAACCTTCGCGGAAGGCGGCCTCGATGATGGCGACTTCATTTTCACGGATGGTAACGGGTTCGTCGCAACTCAGTTTCAGCACGCAGCTTTTTTCGCAGAGGGCAGGGCAGATGCGGCCGGTAAACTCAGGAAAGTCGCAGGTCTGTTCCAGTACGTGATAGGCTTCACGCCATTGTCCTTTGTAAAGGAAGTCTTGCCATTCCGGTTGTTTGTTTCCGAGCGGGCAAGCCCAATGGCAGAAAGGAACGCCACAGTCCATGCAACGGGAAGCCTGACGGCGGCGATCGCTGCTGTTGAGTGTTTGTTCTACTTCGCTGAAATCGTCGATACGATCTTCTACAGGACGATAGCCTGCTTCTTGTCTATGTATGGTGAGGAATGCTCTTGGATTTCCCATGATGTTAAAATGTCTAATATCAAAAAAATCAGTTTAATAATCTCGTTGCATCTCCGCAATCTTCTGCTGCAACTTTTTCATCTGTTCTTCCTGCAGGACTTTCTTGTATTCGATCGGGACGATTCGGATGAATTCATCTACCTGTTTATCCCAGTTCTCCAATATCTTTCCGGCCAGATGGCTGCCTGTGTAGTGGTAGTGCTTACGGATCAGTTCATGTAGTTCCTTGCGGGTGGCACTGTCTTCGACCAGGGAGAGTTCGACCATTTCCATATTGCAGTAATAATCGAAATCGCCCTCCTTGTTCCATACGTAGGCCACGCCGCCACTCATTCCGGCAGCAAAGTTGCGGCCTGTGCGTCCGAGGACGACAACACGGCCTCCGGTCATATATTCGCAGCAATGGTCGCCGACACCTTCCACCACGGCTATGGCTCCGCTGTTGCGCACGCAGAAACGTTCGCCGACACGGCCGTTGATGTAGACTTCTCCGCCGGTTGCCCCATATAATAAGGTATTACCGGCAATCGTATTGTCCTCGGCAACGAAGGTGGAACGTATCGGAGGCATCAGGCTGATCCGTCCGCCGCTAAGACCTTTTCCGAGATAATCGTTCGCTTCTCCTTCCAGACGGAAATGGACGCCGTGGGCAAGGAAGGCACCGAAGCTCTGTCCGGCTGAACCTTTGAATTTTATATTGAGCGTATGTTCCGGCAGTCCGGCGTTTCCGTAACGTTTGGCTATTTCGCCGGAAAGCATGGCGCCGACGCTGCGGTCTGTGTTGGCGATAGCATAATCTAGCGATACTTCCTGCTGCTGTTCGATGGCTGCCTGTGCATGGCGGATGATGTCCGTATCTTTCACATTCTCTATTTGATGTACCTGATTGGTCACATGATGGATAGCTGTGTGAGCTGCTTGTTCCGGAAGATGCAACAGGTGGGAGAAGTCCAGTAAATCAGATTTACGGTACGCAGATGACACAGGTTTGGGGAATTTACGCAGATTTTTTAGATTTTGATCTGTGGTCATCTGTTCGATCTGCGTCATCTGTGTGCCATGAGTTCGTTTATCCACAATGAGATCCGTCCGTCCGATGATATCATCCAGCTTGCTGTAACCTATCTCTGCCAAGTATTCGCGAACTTCTTCCGCCAGGAATGTAAAGAAGTTCACCAGATACTCCTGCCTTCCGTGGAAACGTTTCCTCAGCTCTTCATCTTGTGTCGCAACGCCGACAGGGCAGGTATTCATATGACATTTGCGCATCATGACACAACCCAGGACGATCAGGGCAGAGGTTGCAAAACCAAATTCTTCGGCTCCCAGCATTGCCATCAGGACGATATCGCGTCCGGTCTTCAGTTGCCCGTCGGTTTGCAGGCGGACTTGTCCGCGCAGATTGTTCATGACCAATGTCTGCTGCGTCTCCGACAAACCCAGTTCGGGGGGTAATCCCGCATAACGGATCGAACTGATCGGTGATGCACCTGTTCCTCCTTCTGCCCCGGAGATGACAATACGGTCGGCCTTCGCCTTGGCAACACCGGCGGCGATCGTTCCGACACCACTTTCCGATACCAGTTTGACACTGATCTCTGCTTTCGGATTGACATTCTTCAGGTCGAAGATCAGTTGTGCCAGATCTTCGATCGAATAAATATCATGGTGGGGAGGAGGGGAGATCAGCGAAATACCCGGTATGGAATGACGGGTCCTGGCAATGATATCATTGACCTTATATCCCGGTAACTGGCCGCCTTCTCCCGGTTTGGCTCCCTGGGCGACCTTGACCTGTATCTCATCCGCGTTGACCAGGTATTCCGTAGTGACGCCGAAGCGTCCCGATGCCACCTGTTTGATCGCGGAGCGGAGTGACGAGCCATCTTTACGTGGCGTGAAACGTGCCGGGTCTTCACCTCCCTCACCGGTATTGCTCCGGCCGTGTATCTTGTTCATCGCCATGGCCATCGTCTCATGCGCTTCTTTGCTGATGGAGCCGAAGCTCATGGCGCCTGTGACGAAACGTTTCATAATTTCAGAAGCAGGTTCCACCTGTTCGACCGGAATGGATTTTTGTTTCTTGAAAGTAAGGAAGTCACGCAGGAAGATGGGTGATTCTTTATCGTCCACCATATGGGTATATTCTTTGAACTTCTTGTAACTGCCCAGGCGTGTAGCCAGTTGCAGCGTGGAAATGGTTTCCGGGTTCCAGGCATGTTTCTCCCCGTCTTTCCGGAAGCTGTATATCCCTTTATGTTCCAGCATCTCATCTACCGGAAGGTCGAAAGCCTGTTGATGCATAACGATCGCATCGCGGGCGATCTCATCCAGGCGTATACCGCCGACGTTACTGGTCGTACCGCCGAAATAGGTGCGCGCCAGTCCGGCATCCAAACCGACGGCTTCGAACAGTTTGGCTCCGCGATAACTGCGGATGGTACTGATTCCCATTTTGCTCATCACTTTGAAAAGCCCTTTGCAAATGGATTTTATATAATTTTTGCGTGCCGTCTCGTAGTTCAGCTGTATTTCATGTTTCCCTTCCAGTTCTTTCAGGATGGCAAAAACCATATACGGATTGATGGCACTTGCCCCGTACCCCAACAGGAGGGCGGCATGCATAACCTCGCGCATTTCGCCGGTTTCAACGACCAGGGCTGTCTGCACGCGTTTTTGTACGGAGATCAGGTGATGATGTACGGCACTGACGGCAAGCAGAGACGGGATGGGTGCCCTCTTTTCATCTACGTTCTTATCGCTCAGGATGATGTAGTTCACGCCGTCGGTAACGGATTGTTCCGCTTGTTTGCACAACTCGTCGAGGGCTGCTTTCAAGCCTTCCCGTCCTTTTCCCACTTCAAACAACATAGGCAGTTTGACTGCGTTGAATCCTTTATAGCGGATGTTGCAGAGCAAATCCAATTGCGTGTTGGTCAGGATCGGATGATTCAGCCGTACCATTTTACAATGGCTTTCACTCGGTACAAGGATATTATTACCTACTGCTCCTATATATTCTTCCAGGCTCATGACCAGTTCTTCGCGGATCGGGTCGATCGGCGGATTGGTCACCTGGGCAAATTGCTGACGGAAATAATTGAACAATAACTGCGGACGATCGGATAGAACGGCCAATGGCGTATCATTCCCCATAGAACCGACGGGTTCGGCACCTCCGGTACACATCGGCATGATGATCTTTTCCACATCTTCGCGGCTGTACCCGAAGGTGCGTAACATTTTACTGTAGTTTTCGACTGTATGGGGTATTTTACGTCCCGATTTCAGTTCGTCCAGTTCCACGCGGTTGTTTGACAGCCATGTCTTATAAGGTTTGGCTTCGGCGAGTTGTTTTTTCAGTTCGCCGTCATAATATATTTCGCCTTTCTCCGTATCGACCATCAATATTTTTCCCGGTTGCAGACGCCCTTTCTCTTTGATCTCGTTTGCTTCAAAATCCATTACGCCTACTTCGGAAGCTACCAGCATCATGTCGTTTTTCGTGATCAGGTAGCGTGCCGGACGCAAACCATTACGATCCAGCATTCCTCCCGCAAACCGTCCGTCGCTGAATAACAGGGCAGCCGGTCCGTCCCACGGTTCCATCAGAATGGAATGATATTCATAAAAGGCTTTCAGATCCTCCGATATCGGATTCTTCTCATTCGTACTTTCCGGTACCAGCATCGCCATGGCATGAGGCAGACTCAATCCGGAAGCAACCAGAAACTCCAGCACATTGTCCAGTGAGGCGCTATCGCTCATCCCCGGTTGAATGATCGGGCGGATACTTCCTATATTCCCGATAGTAGGTGAGGTGAGTACGCTTTCACGTGCTTCCATCCATCCTCTGTTTCCACGGATCGTATTGATCTCCCCATTATGTGCCAGCAGGCGGAACGGTTGTGCCAGGCTCCATGTCGGAAACGTATTCGTGCTGAAACGGGAGTGAACCAATGCTAATCCGCTTGTGAAGTAATTATTTGTCAGGTCGGGAAAATAATGACGAAGTTGCATCGACTCCAACATTCCTTTATATACAATATTCTTAGTGGATAACGAGGTCACATAGAAGTCCTTTTTGCCAGCCAAGTCAGAGGCTGCCACTTTATTCTCAATACGTTTACGGATAACATACAACTTCAATTCCAGCTCCTGTTGGTTATCGCATCCGGTCACGAAGAGTTGTTTTATATCCGGTTCGGTAGCCAGGGCATCCTTTCCCAATATATCACTGTTGACCGGAACTTTCCGCAGATGCATCAGGGTAAGCCCTTCCTTTTCAATCTCTTCGATCATAATACTGAGGATGGCGGATCGCTGTGTCTCGTCTTTAGGAAGAAAGACCAGACCTGTACCGTATTTCCCTTTTTCCGGTACGGGAATCCCCTGCAACAGAATAAATTCGTGAGGAATCTGCAATAGAATACCAGCACCGTCCCCCGTCTTGTTATCTGCACCTTCTGCACCACGGTGACGCATATTTTCCAATACTTTAAGGGCTGACTCTACAATGTCGTGCGATTTTCCTCCGTGAATGTTTACCAACATTCCTACACCGCACGCGTCATGTTCATTCGCAGGATCATACAACCCCTGCTTTCTGTTCAAATAGATCTGTTCTTTCATTGTTTGTTGACCTTATGTTTGCGTAATGTCTATTTTGTTATCAAATTGTTTTACAAATATAGGGTGTTTCTTTCATTGTGATATATGTTCTGGTGTTAAAGAGTGACGTTTTTTTCTTTATCAGAATGGATGGTTTCTATTTGATATGATAATTGTTGTTTTGATATCAATATGAAGTATGTCTGGTGCTTTTTGCTTTTAATCTGAAAGACGTTCTTTCTTGAAATAGTCGAATAAACAACAAAAAAGCCTTCCAGTTTTCCTGAAAGGCTTTTATTAGAAAATAAAGTGATTAATGTTTTCTCTTAGATCTGTAATACCAGAATAAACCTGCATCCTTTTTTGTAATCTTTATCGATCGACAAGTTTCCATTCAGTTTATTGGCGATCAGGGCACAGATTGGCAATCCGAGTCCGTCGCCATCTGCCAGGTCTTTGACTTCGTTGAATGGCTTGAACAGGTTCTCTTTTTGTTCATCAGGAATTCCTGTACCGTTATCTGTTACGATAAGATGGCAAAGATGAGCTCCTTTTCTTTTGAATTCCAGCCATATTTTACCGGATGTCGTGTATGAAGCAGCATTATTCAGCAAATGTAGTAAGACACGTTCCAGCTGTTCCGGATTTGATTTTACTTCCAATTGAGGAGCATCTACGATCACTTCTACATCAGGATGTATCTTATCCTTTACTTTATCCATCGCTTTTTTGCAGAAACTTCCCATGTTGAAGGATTGTGTCTCGTAAGTTTCCATTAAAGAGCTTTCAAGAGAAGAAAGTTCCTGGATGTTCAAGCTGAATTGTTTCAAAGCATCTACACGTTTCTGGATAGAAGCCGCTTGTAGGGGAGCTGTATTACGTAATTCTCCAGCCGACATATTAAGCATATTGAGCGTAGGCTCCATTTGTTCGGAAATACTTTGAATAAATTTGGTTTGCTGTTCACTATGCTCGTTGGTTGTCTGGATAATGTTTTTCAGCTTTTTGTTGAGTACGATGAAACGTAACAACAGGAAGGCTAGTAAAGCCAAAGCCGCGATAAGAATAACCACCAATGTGCAGAGACCTACTATCATGTATTGTTTGCCTGATAGTTTGTCATCTTTTTCCTGTATGGTTTTCTGGCTTTCATCATATTTCAGTTGCAATGCTCCCAGTTCATCCTGTGCATTGAGTGCCTTTACTGAATCGGTCCAGACGATATACTTTTCATAGGTACGTTCCATTAACGGAGCATTATTTGCCGTACGGGCAATAGTGATCAGATGTCTGTAACATTCACTCACTTTGTCGTACTCTTTTTTGTCTTTGAACTGGTTGATCAGTTTGTTAAAACTGGCGTCTCCCTGGTCGTTTTGTCCGAAGGTATAATAATAGTTTGCCTGGGTATATAATAAATCTTCGGCAAGCTTGTTGCTACCTGCCTGACTGACTAGGTTATCCAGAGTATTCAACTGAAGTTGGGCCTGCGCTGCATTTTTGAGCTTGATGTACATTTGTAGCCGCTCTTTTGTCAGTTGGAAACGCTGGTCGTAGAATGTTTTCTGTGCTTTATCTTCTTCGGTTAACAGATATTGAGTCATTTGGCGGCAAAGGTCGAATGCCTCCTGATAATAGTTCTCACGATAATAAAGATATGTTGCTTTAGTCCCACAATCAATGGCTTGTGTGTAATCCCCTTCACTGGAAAAGGCTTTGTAGGCTTGAAGGAAAAGGTAACGGGCTTTAGTGTAGTCTTTCTGTTCCAGGCTACTTTGCGCCTGCTTCATTAGATCATTGGCTCTGTTTTCTGCCTTGAGGGTTGTGCAGAAACAGAGAACAAGAGTGATGATAAAATACATGATTCTCATAACTTCAAATTTAATTTTAAGCAAATATATGTATTTATTCAAAATCAATACATGAAGTTCTACTGAAAAATTTAATCAATGTATCTTTTATTTGTTGGAATTATGCTTTTATTTCTATTTCGTATATCCGTGATTCGTCCTCCCAGGGATGGTATCCTTGTCCTATATATCTGAATCCCAACTTTTCATAAAAGCCTATATGTTCAGTGCTAAGGTATAGTTTGTTGAAACCAGCTTTAACCGTATCTTCTTTGGCTTTCTCCAATAAAAGGCTACTGTAAAAATTTCCTCGTTGGTTTTCGTCTATATACACTGCGCAAACCCATGGATACAAGTCCATCCGGCTGATAAAATCGTTCGTGATCAGTCCTGCACAGCCGATGATCTGATCATCTTTTTCCAATAAATACCACTGTGGAAAAGAACTCGGAGAATCTATACAATGATTGATGCTATCCTCATACATGACTGGATATACAGAAGGCCATTTACTTTGCAGATAGTTGATCGCTATGTCTTTGTAGGCCGGATTTTCTTTTACAGATATAATTTTCATGATGTTGTATTTAATGTTCAAAGTTCATACATGGCTTTTGATTTATATTGTAATGATTGCTCAAATATACTATATATTCTATATAATGTGATTATCTGCGGAAATTTTAAATTTTATTCTTAAGGAAATTCCTATATACTCTATATATAGAATTGATTTATTCGTATATTTGACAAAACCAATAAATAATCTGATCATGGACATAAAGGTATTTCTCAATAATTATCGCGAAGCTTTTGGTGAAAAAGTGGAGCTTCCAATCGTCTTTTGGTATTCAGAGCAACCGGTAAACTCTGTTGATAAAATCGGAGGATGTTTATTTAAATGTATGAAGGATGTCAGGGACGGACAAACGGTTACTTTGAGTGTGGAAAATATCGGCTGTGGCGGTGGAAAATTCTATACCGGTTTTACAGAGATGCCCGAACGGATTCCAGGATTTGTGTCTTTAAAAGAAAAATATAAACAAACTCCTGAAGGTGTTTCTGAGTTTTTGGAAGAACTGCAAGTTCCGAGAGCAAAGATGGATTATCTGAATTTTGCCCGAATGGATAAAGTTGAGAACTTCGATAATCTGGAAGGAATTCTGTTTCTCGCAACACCCGATATGCTTTCCGGTCTGGCTACCTGGGCGTTTTTCGATAATAATTCACAGGATGCCGTTACTTCTTTATTTGGCTCCGGTTGTTGCTCTGTAGTCACACAAGCTGTTATTGAGAATGCGAGAGGGGGAAAGCGCACGTTTATCGGATTCTTCGACCCTTCCGTACGTCCTTATTTTGAACCGGATATTTTAAGTTTTATGATACCGATGTCACGTTTCAGGGAAATGTACGATACGATGCGAAGTAGCTGTTTGTTCGATACGCATGCCTGGGGAAAGGTAAAAGCCAGGATGGAATAAAGAAATTCTGATATTGTATAAACCTCTATGCATTGTATTTAAAATGATTTAGTAATTTTGTTGGTGGTTAATTGAAATAACTAACAAATAATACAATGCCAGATTATAAACATATACTTTCCTGTTGGCACAAACTGGAACATTTTTCTCCGGCTCTTCTTCCGAAAGATAATAGTGTAAAACGATTGGGGGAGGAGCTTCCATGGATGCGTCTGTTGGAAGCAAAAGATCCGAGAAAGACGATTCAATACACCATTTATCTGGGCGTATTTTCTTTGACGTCTGTTTCCGATTTTGTAAAAGAATTCTTTAAGGATGAAAGCGTCAATCCGAATCGGACTAATGCCAAGGTTTGTTATGCTTCTCTTAAACTGGATTGTCAGGGTATATACATACAAAATACATTTGGCCTTTCTACGATGCCCTGGGCATTGAAACAGTTGGAAGAAGATAAGGTGGAAACCGATACCTGGTCGGATGATTTTAATCAGTTAAAATATAATCTGTTTGAACAATTAACCGAGAACCGGAAAGAACTGGCTGAAGACTTTCTGAGTTACTTATCAGATACCCAGACTCTCGAAAATCTACAAGATATTCAATCCTTAATCATACGGAAACTGAAGTGGAGTACTTCTCCCGAAACGGAAATATACATCCGGACAGAAGAAGTTTTCAAGAAAAATAATCCTTCAGATCCGGATGAATCGAATGCTGACATATTAAACAGTTTCTATATCGACGATTTGGAGCGGATAATTGCTTCTCATGAAAAAGAAGGTTATAATACAGCATTTAAGAATTATTTGAGTGCTTGTTTGAATGAAGATTTCGCTCATTCGGACCTGTCCCTTCTTCCTGAGATTCTGAAAGCAAGTCTGATTCCGGAAAATTACCCGGATGGTTGTTGGCCGTCTCCTTATGGGGCAAGTTTGATGCAACAGTTTGCTGTAAATACTGTTAGTAAAGAGCTGTCCGGTGAGAAACAAGAGGGACTATTTTCTGTAAACGGACCTCCCGGAACAGGAAAGACAACCTTACTAAGGGATATTATTGCCGCAATTCTGGTGAAACGTGCTAAAAAGATGGTCAGCTTTACTGATCCGGCAAAGGCTTTCCGTAAAATAGGTGAGGTACAGGTCAGTGAGAAATACACTCCGTTTATTTATGCACCGGATCCTTCCATCAGTGATGGAGGTATTGTTGTTGCATCTTCGAATAACGGAGCCGTAGAGAATATTTCAAAAGAACTACCCTTAAAGGGGGAAGTAAAAGGTTATTCCGATCAGGTTGGATATTTTCGGCGGGTTAGTGAAGATTGTCTGGATGAACAATATTGGGGAATAATCGCTGCTGTATTAGGGAATAAAGAAAATCAACGGAAACTGATCGGTTGTATCTGGAATGGAAATTCAGAGAAGGATACTTATACGCTAAAGCAACAGTTGGCCGATTATAAACCCACAGAAGAAGAGTGGCTTGATGTTGTATCGTCTTTTAAAAAGAAGCTTTATGAAGTAGAGGAAGAGAAATCCCGTCTGACCGGTTTTATGGAAGATGAGGAAAACAAAGAGAAAATTCGCCTTCAACATGAAGATGTAGCGAACCGTTTGGCCGTTGATGAGGAAGAGTTGAATAAACAGGAAAACGCTTCTGCTCTGTTGTCTGCTGAAATAGAAGAGAGTACGCAAAGAAGGGAAGAAATAAAGAGTGAAATGCAACTGTTGCAGTCTACTCGTCCCGGATTTTTTACATATTGGTTCAGTAAAGAAGTACGAACTCAATATAAAAAGGCTGTGGCTTCTGTTTTGTCGGAATACAATAAGCAGACAGATGTTATTGCGGAGCAGAAAGCTCGGTTACAGGAATTTTGTTTAGAGGTAGAGAAGCTGAGAAAGAGACAAGAAAAGAGTAAAAAGGATTATGATAAAGTAAATGCATTATATACTCGGCTGGTGGATTCTACTGAAAAAGCTCGTCAGGAGTTAAAAGGAGCCTATGCTGATGCTGCGTTTTGGCAACAAATCGAATCGAAGAAGACCCAGGAAACCTCTCCCTGGTATTCGCAAAAACTGAAGCAGTTACAATCCGAATTGTTCATCGAAGCAATGAAGGTGAACGAACTGTTTATACTCCGGGCAAATGCAACATCGAGCCGGATAAAAACGACATTGGATGGTTTCTTCAATTACCTGAAAACGGGTGGCGATCTTACCGAGAAGGAGATACAGGCGATGTGGAATACGTTTTGGTTGGTTGTTCCTGTAGTTTCTTCTACTTTTGCATCTATCCAGCGTATGTTCAGTACATTGGGGACGGAGGCTATTCCGTGGTTATTTGTAGATGAGGCAGGACAGGCCGTTCCACAGGCGGCTGCTGGGGCTATCTGGCGTTCGAAACGGGCCGTTATTGTAGGTGATCCTTTCCAGATAGAGCCTGTCGTAACGATACCGGAGCAGATCATCAATAACTTTAGCCGTTATTTTGGACTGGATAAGACGCAGATACATACTTCACTTTCCGTTCAGTTGATGGCTGACCGTGCGAATCCGTATGGCTGGATTACTAATGATACCTGGACCGGTTCACCTTTACGGGTTCACCGCCGTTGTATCGATCCGATGTTTTCCATCGCTAATGAGATCGCTTATAATAATATGATGTATAATTCGACTCAGGGAGGTTCGTCTGATTTGATCATGCAGAACGGATTTGTACAGGTTGAGGGTCAGGTGCGTGGTCGTCATTATGTACCAGAGCAAGGAACTGTCATCAAGCTGATGATTATGGATGAGATCCGTCAACTACAGGATTTACCGGATTTGTTTGTTATTTCTCCATTTTCGGAAATACCATCTGTCTTGAAAAAAGAATTGCGTCAACCGATAAAGCAAGCACTTGCCCCCTTTAAGCCGATCGGAGATGATGAACTAAAGAAATGGCTGGATGCTCATATCGGAACGGTCCATACTTTTCAGGGAAAACAGGCTGCAGGTGTCATTTTATGTCTGGGGCTTGATGAAAAGACAAAAGGTGCTGCCGCCTGGGCTTCATCCAAACCCAATTTGCTGAATGTGGCTTTGACACGTGCTAAATTACGGTTCGTTGCCGTAGGTGATGGAAAGGTTTGGTTAGGACAACCTTATTTTTGCAAATTGAAAGGATTGAGTGTTTGATTGTAGCAATTGTTTTTTATATATAATAGTAAATGATTGAGAATTTGATATATATTGCTTTAAAAAAGGCAATATTGCTTCTCTTTGTAAATATTTATGATTATGCATATTGTAATATAGAGCAGAGGTAATCCATAGACACAGAAATAATATACAAATTGTACACGGAAGAAATATCTTGTCTTTGTTAGAAATGTTTGGTATTTTGATAATTTGAAATAAGCTGTTTTTTCTATTTTGAACATGTCTAAATCTATGGGTAGATGATTGTTATAACGCATTAATATTTGTTCATACTCATTTGCTATTTGTTCAATTAATTCAGGCACAATATTGTTATTCATCTTGTTAAAACGTAATTTGTTATATAAGCTAGAAATATCTAATGCACAGGTATGATAATTTCTTGAATGGACTGAAAAATTTTTTGCATAAGCAAATTGACTAAATACGAGAATTATAATTGATAGTGCGATAGATAGAAAAGAAGCACAATTGTCTGGTAATGTGAAGAAAGGAATTTTACATATATTTAGAACACTAAAAATAATTAGATAAGAAGAAATCTAACCTACAATTCTTGTATATCTTGTATCTGCTTCTTCACATCTTGTACTAGCCTTAAAACGAGCACCTTTTGTGACCCATAATTTGTAATTTAATTCAACTGCAAAATTATTATCTTTCAAATATTCAGGAATACGACTTTTGGCATTTTTTATATTTTTTGCCCGTTGTATTCTTTCATAATAAATTCTTACTTGATTGTCTTTTTTAAAAAAGCATTTTATAATAAATCTTATCATATAGAACTAGTGTTTTTTATTCAAATATATTAGAATACAGTGAATGATCAATTTATATGTGAATTGTATGATATTAAAATTCCCCATGTAAATTAAGCTTACCATAACGTTTCATTCCCCAGAATTGATTTCTGTCACGGAGATAATCTGGAGAAGTGGCAACCTCTTGTCTTATGAATGAAATATCATCGTCTGTACTTACTTGATTGTTGTATAACATGGCTCTTGATACAAAAGTTTTAGCTTTAAGGGCGGTCCTGTCTTCTGTGTGTTCTCCGAAAATAATACCTTGGTTGTAATATCCGATGAAATTATCACCAGCAGGAGAGAAGTCGTAGGAAGGCATTGAATTGTTTACGAAGAAATGTTCGATTCTTTTTCCTGCGTCAGTAATATTATAGTTTTGCGGAGTGATATATCGATCATGATATCGACTGAAAAAATGAGGTGTATAATTTATGATGAAGAACGACCTGTCTGTGATAGGTCGCATATAAACAACTCCCATTCCGTATGTTTGGTATTTGGCAAAAGGGATAACGGCAGGTTCATTGACATATTTCTTTTCCCTGACAAGTAAAATGACTGTCCATTCATTGTTGGTCACGTATGATTTCCAGTTAATGAATTTATAGACTGGAAAAATTTTAGATTTCAAAAAAATACGACGAGTTTCATCTTTAAAATGATAAATACGGCGAAAAAGCGGATCATAATCTTTTCCAACTTCTTTTTGCATTTCTGCCAAAGTCATTGTGTCGGTAAGCATAAATGTATTGTTTAAGTTAACATTGCGTACACAAATGTAATAATAAATATTGATTAATATTCAAAGTCTGAGGTGTATTTTTATTTTAAATGCTTCCGAATGTATTTATTCACTGGTTTTTCAAAATAGCGGTACGACAGTAAGCTGCAACAAATGGTAATCAAGAGTAATATCGGGATTACTATTTGCCACGGATAGTTCCATCCGGTACTTTTGTATAATTCTATAATAAACAGGTGGATAAGGTACATGGCGTAACTTATGTCGCCACCGATTACAAGGTATTTATTACTCAGAAAACGGGAAATCATTCCATGTAGCCCGGTTGTTTCATTATCCTTATTAAACACCGTATAACTTGGATTTACCTCATCCCAGAATGTAATATTCCTTACGACTCCATTTTTAGATATCTATCTGATTAAATTTCATGTCTTTCATTTTTTAACAAGCAAACACATTCATTATTTTATAATAAGCTCTGGAGGAATTTGGGTATGAAAACTTGTGTCAAGGAGACATTCCCTGACAAGCCCGGAAGAAGTAACTATATGGTGTCAATTGATGCCATAAATTAGATAATGCATTAATTCACAGATATAAAAATATGCATTTTGCAGTATCTTTCAAAGAAAATCAAACAAATCTTGATCGAGAAAAAGGTTAACTGTCAAGGATTACTTGACAGTTAAAGGAAAAGGGGATCGCTTTGTTATCGGAAAAGTTCCGGTAAAGCGATTAATAAGTCACAGTACATGGTTTACCTGTCGATGGATAATCCAGATCAAAGTTGACATGGATAGTCTGTATATCATTCACCTCTTCAGGGGTAACACGAATATTTTCGACAACATAGCAGTTGGATGCTTCGCAAGTTATATCCAGTTCCCTATGATGTGTGCCATGTTTACCAATTCCATAGGAATCGATCAGAATCAATTGCGGTTCTTTATCCAGTATTTTCAGGAGGGTTTCCTTCTCGATGGATGTATTCGTTTCATCAAAATAGGCTTTACTTCCGTATTCATTTCGATACATATTCCCCGTATACAAAATCAAGGCTTTCTCTTTAAGGGATGGAAGATCGGTAGCTTCCTGTAAAGATGGCATTCCTCCCCTGCAATCAAGAATATGTACCGGCAGGTGAAATTCATTTTCAGAGGGGACAGACGTATAACAATCAATATGTGTACCAAAATGTCCTTTGGCACCAATCTTATCGGCTTGTTTTGTAAGCTATGCATAAGCCGGATGACTTGCATCTAATTCTATATGTAAGTTCATTATTTTTTTATAAGTGGAAATTAAAAATATTGATTCACAAAAAACTCTTTGTTCACCTCACTTACCAGAAAGCTGGATTATACACTTTGATTATTCTTTTCATACACTCACAAATAATTAGGGTGTAAAGGTACTGATTTCAAAGGAGAATATTTGTTTATAAGGTGAGATTGTTAGACTGGCACAGGTTCCATTTTGGAACATATGATTAATGTCAGTTGTCGCAAATTATGCGACAACTGGTAAAACCGAATAATATAGAATATTATTCGGTGCGTGTGGAATTTATACAAATCTGAAGATAGGTACAGTTATCTCCCGTATTTTACCGTTTGTTCCACGCCGGATTCTTTTCCAGTATCTTTTGATATATGGGGCAATCCGGCGTATGGGCTCCTTCAAGATAACCGGTACTTAACAGAAATTCGTTGACGATCTCACCACCGGTGAATTTGAATGTCTTTTTGAATAATTTGGTCCATTCGTCTTTGGTTTTAGGGTGATGATGGTCCAGCCAGTTTTTGAATGAGCCGTATTCGTTTTGCAGTTGTACAATGACCTGCGCATTGTGGATGGCTGCTTTTATTTTTAATTTATTCCGGATGATGCCGGAATCGGATAAAAGTCTGGCTTCATCTGTTTCCGTGTAGTTTGCAACCTTTTCAATATGGAAATTATCGTAAGCAGAACGAAAGCTCGGTTCTTTCTTTAATATCGTCGACCAACTTAGGCCCGCCTGGTTGATCTCCAGGAGAAGTCTGCCGAATAGCTCGTTATCGTCTTCGATAGGGAAACCGTAACCTGTATCATGATAGGCTTTATTAAGCTCTACGGCTGAATCCTTAGATGTTTTTACGTATTCGCAATAGGACATAAATTCTGTTTTGTTTGTTATGGGAGATAAAGATAATTGTTTTTCTTGTAACTTTGTAGTTTTAATAAAAATGAACCGTTGATGCCCGAAAATCAAATATTGATCATTGCGTTAAGTAACCATCCTGTTTTGGGACCTTTGCTTATTCCTTATTTTGCCAGAACTGTATCACCGGAAGTGATCAGCGTGGAAGAGCAAGCCACGCATGCCGGAAATGAAGCGGAGTTGTCTGATATGGAGAAACGGGCAATCGCAATCGCACAGAGTTACTCGGAAAAGAAACTGATGCAGGTGTATTCCCGGCAACAGACAGTTACCGGCTTTCTGAATTCGGTGACACCGGAGATGCTGAAGAAACAACTCCGACCGTTCATCGATAAGAAGATAAGGGAGATGGTCCGGTTGATACAGGCAAACCATTTGTCTGTATATATAAAGGAAGCAGGAAGTAAGTTGCTTTACGAACATGACCGGGTACGCTTTTCCGGGGAGGAGGCTGAGATTTCTTTTCGTTTCGAGATAACAGACCATTCTTTTCGGTACACAGCCTTATGTCACATGAATGGAGTGGAAGTGTCTTTATTGAAAAAGAGGCGGTTTCTGTTGTTATCATCAAAGCCTGCTATATTCCTGCTGGATGATCAGTTGTTAGTATTCAAGCGTATTGAGGCGGCGAAAGTTACACCTTTCCTTTCACGGAAATATGTGGAAGTTCCGTTGGCTGAGACTGAAAAATATCTGGAATTGGTGGCACTTCCTTTGATCAGCGATTATCCGGCCAGTTCTTCCGGGTTTGATATGATCCATGAACCCCGTACTTGTGTCCCGGAATTGTCTGTGGAACGTTCTATCAATGATGAACCGGCACTTCAATTGCGTTTCAGGTATGGAGAACGTTCTTTTTCGCCGGGAAAAAGAAACCAGTTCGCTTATCCCCGGTTGGAACATGTCGAAGGGAAACCGGTCATTTATTATTTTACACGTGATTTGCAATTGGAACAAACGTACATCAGCTTACTTGAACAATGGCATTTCAAGCAGATAACCGATGTACAGTTCGTTCGGACCACAGAAGCGGGTGGTTATACATTTATCGATTGGCTGCAACAACATAAAAGCGAGTTGGAAGCCTGTTTCTCTTTTGTGCAGACCGATACCTCTCTGCGGTTCTATCTGGGAGATATTTCGCTGACACAGGAAATTTCCCCTTCTCCCGATTGGTTCGATATTCGTATCACAGTTCGCATGGGTGATTTTCAATTCCCTTTTATCCGCTTCAGAAAACATATTCTGGAGGGGAAGCGTGAGTTTGTTTTACCGGACGGGCAAGTCGCCTTATTGCCAGAAGATTGGTTTGAGAAATATAGCGATCTGTTTGCTTTCGGCGATGACCGGCCCGGGGAGATCAGAGTCCGTAAGATGCATTTGGGAATTGTCTCTGCCTTGGAGCAGGATGAATCCGTATCGAAGGAGTATGTGCAGAAAGAATCGGTTGCTATTCCACCAAAGATAAAGACGACGTTACGTCCGTATCAGCAGGAAGGTTTTTCCTGGTTGGTCCATTTGGCGGCGAATGGTTTCGGTGGTTGCCTGGCGGATGATATGGGATTGGGGAAGACATTGCAGGCTATTACCTTGCTGCAACAGATATATGATCCGGAGGAACCTAAAGAGGTTACGATTTCTCCATCCGCTCCGGAGAATGTTACAGTCGATCAAAGCGGACAACTTTCCTTTTTCGGAACAGATTCGCCGGATGATAAGCTCTATGAGGAAGTGAAGGACAGACAGGAAGAATCAGCGGCTATTCCCGCTTCCCTGATTGTTGTGCCTACTTCTTTATTGCCTAACTGGAAACGGGAAATTCGCAAGTTCAGTACATTGAGTGTCTATACTTATACCGGAGATCAGAAAAGAAAAGATCCCTGTAAAAACTTCAACCGGTATAATATCGTGCTGGTCACTTATGGACTGTTGCGGCGTGATATCGAGCTGCTGGAGAAGTATCGTTATACTTATGTGATACTGGATGAAAGCCAGAACATAAAGAATCCGGCTTCCATGACCTATCATTCGGTGGTCCGTCTGCAATGTGAACACCGACTGGTACTGACCGGAACACCTATCGAAAACTCACTGAAAGATCTATGGGCACAATTCAATTTTATCAATCCCGGTTTATTGGGGTCGGCAGACGGTTTCCGGAAACATTTCATTCATCCGATCACCAGGGAGGGAAATGAGAATGTCCGTAAACGTTTACAACAAATCATCCGTCCTTTCTTTTTGCGGCGGACCAAACAGCAGGTGGCACCGGAACTTCCGCCGTTGACGGAAGAGGTCGTATATTGTGAGATGACAACGGAACAACGCGAAGTGTATCAGAAAGAAAAGAATGCGTTGCGGAACACGATCTTGCAGGAATGTTACAAGAATTCTTTTGTCGCCTTGAATGGTATCACCCGTTTACGTCAGCTGGCTAATCATCCGCAAATGGTTTTACCGGAATATACGGGTGGTTCGGGAAAGATGGAACAGGTGCTGGATGCTTTTGAAACACTGGTGAGCGAAGGGCATAAAGTTTTGATCTTTTCTTCTTTTGTCACACACCTGAAATTGTTGGCGGATGCTTTTACGCAACATGGATGGCAGTATGCAATGCTGACCGGCAGTACATTGGACCGGGAGGGCGAAATTGCCCGTTTCTCAACCCGCCAGGATGTGTCCGCCTTTTTCATCTCGCTGAAAGCGGGTGGGGTAGGACTGAACCTGACGGATGCCGATTATGTATTTATTATCGATCCCTGGTGGAATCCGGCGGCAGAGATGCAGGCGGAAAGCCGTGCCCATCGCATCGGACAGGATAAACAGGTCTTTGCCTACCGCTTCATCACTGCCGATACGATCGAGGAAAAGATCCGTAACCTCCAGGAATCCAAGAGTGAGCTGGCTGAAACATTTATTACGGAAAACGATCCGTTCAAGTCGCTGACAGATAAGGATTGGGAAGAGCTATTATAGTCTGAGATGTTTTACTTAATGTATGATAAAGTAAAACAATAAATTCTGTATATTTGCCATCAACAAGATGTAAGCCTATGAAACGTCCCGAAATAGTCAACCGTATTCGTGAAGCTCTCCGCCACACGGCTCCAGGTGTCAAAACCATTCTTTATGGTAGCGAAGCTCGTGGAGACGCACGTCCTAACAGTGATATTGATTTGTTAATATTGGTGGATAAAGAGCATATTACGCTGGAAGATAAGATGAAGCTGATAGAACCTCTCTACGATATTGAGCTTGAAACCGGTATCCAGATCAATCCTTTTTTCGAGGCAGTCAAGAGATGGGGGCTGCGTTTTACTCCGTTTTATGAAAATGTAATGAAGGAAGGAATTTTATTATGACACCGGAACAGCGTTTTGATATTGTTTTTTATCGGATGACATCTGCCAAAAGACTTCTTAAAGAAATTGAAGACCATATTCGACAAGGGTACTATAATACAGCTGTAAACAGAATGTATTATGCTTGTTTTTATGCTGTAAGTGCCTTATTACTTCAAAATGGTATTGAGGGTGTGAAATCACATGAGGGGGTACGGCAGATGTTTGGCAAACATTTTATCCAAACGGGTGTATTTCCAAAAGATTGGGGACGATTTTATACTATCATATTTGCCAGCCGTTCTGATGCAGATTATGAAGACTTTGTGGATTATGATCAGAAAACGACCGAAGGAATGTTTCCGCAGGTGAAAACTTTTATAGAGCTTATCGATAAGCAAATATTCGGCGTGTAAATGTATCGGTGTAATTCGTTTTCTTCTTACATATTATAAAATATCTCTTTGTCTTGCTATGTAATTGTAACTTTGTCGAAACAATACGGAAATATATAATATTTTAACTAAATGCTGGATAAAATGATTATTTCTATTAATGTGTCAATTATTTTGCATTAATATGAACATTGTGTTTGATAAAGTGCGTATCTTTGTGGTCGAAATAAACAAGATAGAACCAGATGGAACAACTTAAACATGAGTGTGGAGTCGCCATGGTCCGGTTACTGAAACCTTTAGAATATTATCATCAAAAGTATGGTACCTGGATGTATGGGCTGAATAAACTCTATTTACTGATGGAGAAGCAGCATAACAGGGGACAGGAAGGAGCCGGTTTAGCCTGCGTGAAGTTAGAAGCAACCCCCGGTGAAGAATACATGTTTCGGGAAAGAGCATTGGGAACAGGAGCTATAACCGAGATATTCGCCGCCGTTCATGAACATTATAAAGATTTACCGCCCGGTAAATTGAATGATCCGCTTTTCGCAAAATCAAATCTTCCTTTCGCCGGAGAGCTTTATATGGGTCACCTCCGTTACAGTACGACCGGTAAGTCCGGTATTTCCTACGTCCATCCTTTTTTACGCCGCAACAACTGGAGAGCCAAGAACCTCGCTCTTTGCGGAAATTTCAATCTCACAAACGTAAACGACATCTTTAAAGAAATTACAGCGATCGGTCAGCATCCGCGTAAGTTTGCCGATACGTATATCATGCTCGAACAGATGGGACACCGTCTGGACCGGGAGATCGAACGTTTGTACCAGAAGTATGAAAACGAAGGACTGAAAGGGATGGATATAACCCACGCGATCGAGGCACATGTCGATCTGTCGAACGTGTTGAAACGTTGTGTACCGACCTGGGACGGCGGATTTGTGATCTGCGGTCTGACCGGTAGCGGCGAATCGTTCAGCGTGCGTGACCCCTGGGGAATCCGTCCGGCGTTCTATTATGCGGATGACGAGATCGTGGTACTGGCTTCCGAGCGTCCGGTCATCCAGACGGCGATGAACGTGCAGGCCGAAGATATAAAGGAATTGCAACGCGGCGAAGCGATGTTTATCAGTAAAGACGGCCGTTTCCGCACTTCGCAGATCGTGGAGCCGAAGGTGAATAAAGCCTGCTCTTTCGAGCGTATCTATTTCTCTCGCGGCAGCGACGTGGATATTTATCGCGAACGTAAGAAGTTGGGAGAGAATCTGGTTCATCCGATACTGAAAGCTGTCGATTACGACCTCAAACATACTGTCTTTTCTTTTATTCCCAATACGGCGGAAGTCGCCTATTTCGGTATGCAGGAAGGACTGAACAACTATCTGAACAAACTGAAAAAAGAATGGATCGCCGACCGCAGCCATCTTTTGCAGGAAGAAGAACTGGATCAGATACTTTCCATGCGCGTTCGTGCTGAGAAAGTAGCGATTAAAGATATAAAATTGCGTACCTTTATCGCCGAAGGTAACAGCCGTAACGACCTGGCAGCCCATGTGTATGATGTTACTTACGGAAGTATCGAACCATTCGTCGATAATCTGGTTGTAATAGATGATAGCATTGTTCGCGGAACGACCCTGAAACAAAGTATCATCGGTATCCTGGACCGTCTGCATCCGCGGAAGATCGTGATCGTATCTTCATCTCCGCAGGTGCGTTATCCGGATTATTACGGGATCGATATGTCGCGGATGAACGAGTTTATCGCTTTCAGGGCAGCGGTGGCTTTGCTGAAAGAGCGGGGAATGGAGTCGGTGATAACGGATGCTTATTGGAAAGCCAAGAAACAACACGCACAGGAGGACGGTACGATCGTGAATTTTGTAAAGGAAATTTACGCACCGTTCACCGATGAGGAGATTTCGGCCAAGATGGTCGATTTGCTGACTCCGGCGGGTACACGTGCCAAGGTAGAGATCGTTTACCAGACATTGGACGGCTTGCATGCTTCCTGTCCGAATCATCCGGGAGACTGGTATTTCTCCGGTGATTATCCGACACCGGGCGGTGCACGGATGGTGAACAAGGCATTCATTAATTATATGGAAGAAGAATATTTAATCAGATAACAGTTGACAGATGACAGTTGACAGATTCGCTCTAACTGTCAACTGTCACTTGTCAACTGTCAACTCAAACATAAGTTTATGCAAACAGAAAAAACAGCAACATTGATCTTAGACGACGGGACTGTTTTTCGCGGTCTTTCTTTCGGCTGCGAGAAGGAGGTTACCGGCGAAGTAGTGTTCAACACGGCCATGACGGGATATCCGGAGAGTTTGACCGATCCTTCTTATGCCGGTCAGCTGATGGTTCTGACTTATCCGTTGGTAGGTAACTACGGTGTACCTCCCCGTACATTCGGTCCGGATGGGATCGCCACGTTTATGGAGAGCGAAAAGATCCATGCGGAGGCAATTATTGTAAGTGATTACAGTCATGAATACAGTCATTGGAATGCTGTCGGAAGCTTGGGGAACTGGTTGAAAGAAGAGGGTGTTCCCGGAATTTACGGAATCGATACACGTGCGCTGACCAAGAAACTGCGTGAGCACGGTGTCATGATGGGAAAGATCGTGATCGGTGATGCAAAGACCGACCTTACGGATTTCGGACAATACGGAAATGTGAATTATGTAGACAAAGTGTCTTGTAAAGAAGTCATTACTTACGGGGAAGACGAAGGAAAGAAACGGGTTGTCCTGGTGGATTGCGGCGTGAAACATAACATCATCCGCAGCCTGTTGAAACGGAATGTGACTGTGATCCGGGTCCCCTGGAACTATGATTTCAATACACTGGAATATGACGGCCTGTTCATTAGCAACGGTCCCGGCGACCCCGATACCTGCGACGCAGCCGTTCAGAATATCCGCAAAGCGCTGGCAGGCGACAAACCTATTTGTGGTATCTGTATGGGAAACCAGTTGCTGGCAAAAGCGGGAGGTGCTTCCATCTATAAACTGAAATACGGACACCGCAGCCACAACCAGCCGGTTCGGATGGTAGGAACGGAGAAATGTTTCATCACCTCGCAGAATCATGGATACGCGGTGGATAACACGACGCTGGGGGCCGATTGGGAACCGCTTTTTATCAATATGAATGACGGTACGAACGAAGGTATCAAGCATAAAACGAAACCTTTCTTCTCGTCGCAGTTCCATCCCGAGGCTTGTAGCGGGCCGACGGATACGGAGTTTATGTTTGATAAGTTCGTAGAATTATTGTAACTGATATAACAATGAAAGAAGATATAAAGAAAGTCCTGATATTAGGTTCCGGCGCTCTCAAGATCGGTGAGGCGGGCGAGTTCGATTATTCAGGCAGCCAGGCGTTGAAAGCCATCAAGGAAGAGGGCATCCGGACGGTGCTTATCAATCCGAACATTGCAACGGTACAGACTTCGGAAGGGGTTGCGGACACGGTTTATTTCCTGCCCGTTACTCCTTTCTTTGTAGAAAAGGTTATCGAAAAGGAACGTCCCGAGGGTATCCTGCTGGCATTCGGCGGACAGACGGCGCTGAACTGCGGGGTGGCTCTTTATCAGAGCGGCGTGCTTGAAAAATATAACGTGCGTGTGCTGGGCACTCCGGTACAGGCCATCATGGATACGGAAGACCGTGAACTGTTCGTTCGCAAGCTCGACGAGATCGATGTAAAGACGATCAAGAGCGAAGCGGTAGAGAACATCGTAGACGCACGCCGTGCTGCTCGCGAACTGGGATACCCGGTGATCGTGCGTGCCGCTTATGCACTGGGTGGTCTGGGTTCGGGCTTCTGCGATAATGAAGAAGAACTGGATGTACTGGTTGAAAAAGCCTTTTCTTTCTCTCCGCAGGTCTTGGTTGAGAAGAGCCTGAAAGGTTGGAAAGAGGTGGAATACGAAGTAGTGCGCGACCGTTTCGACAACTGTATCACGGTTTGTAATATGGAGAACTTCGACCCGCTGGGAATCCACACCGGCGAATCGATCGTGATCGCTCCTTCACAGACACTGAGCAATACGGATTATCATAAACTGCGCGAACTGGCTATCCGCATTATCCGTCATATCGGAATTGTGGGAGAATGTAACGTGCAGTATGCCTACGACCCTGAAAGCGAGGATTACCGCGTGATTGAGGTGAACGCCCGTCTGAGCCGTTCATCGGCATTGGCATCGAAAGCAACAGGTTATCCGCTGGCTTTTGTCGCTGCTAAATTGGGTTTAGGCTACGGCTTGTTTGACCTGAAGAACTCGGTAACGAAAACGACCAGTGCCTTCTTTGAACCGGCACTCGACTATGTGGTCTGCAAGATACCGCGTTGGGACCTGGGTAAATTCCATGGCGTTGCCCGCGAACTGGGTTCCAGCATGAAGTCGGTTGGAGAGGTGATGGCTATCGGCCGCACATTTGAAGAGGCTATTCAGAAAGGTCTGCGTATGATCGGTCAAGGTATGCACGGCTTTGTGGAAAACAAAGAGCTGCTCATCCCGGATATCGATAAGGCGCTGAATGAGCCGACTGATCATCGTATCTTCGTAATAAGCAAGGCTTTCCGTGCCGGCTATACGATTGACCAGATCCATGCCCTGACAAAGATCGACAAATGGTTCCTTCAGAAACTATATAATATTATCCAGACCGCAGGAGCTTTGGAAAGTTTCAGCCGGATAGTCGATATCCCCGATAATCTGTTCCGTCTGGCGAAGAAGCAAGGTTTCTCTGATTTCCAGATTGCCCGTGCTATCTTCAAAGATCAGATGGAAGACGGTGAAAAGGCGATCCTTCAGGTTCGTCAGGACCGTAAATACCGCGGAATCCTTCCGGTGGTGAAACAGATCGATACGTTGGCTGCAGAGTATCCGGCACAGACCAATTATCTGTACCTGACTTACAGCGGAACGGAAAGCGATGTGCATTATCTGGGAGATAAACGCTCCATCGTGGTGCTGGGTTCGGGTGCTTACCGTATCGGTAGCTCGGTAGAGTTCGACTGGTGCGGTGTGCAGGCGCTCAACACGATCCGCAAGGAGGGCTGGCGCTCTGTTATGATCAACTACAACCCTGAAACGGTTTCGACCGACTACGATATGTGCGACCGCCTTTACTTCGACGAGCTGACATTCGAACGTGTAATGGATATTCTCGAACTGGAAAATCCTCACGGTGTGATCGTCTCTACCGGAGGCCAGATCCCGAATAACCTGGCGATGCGTCTGGACGAACAGCATGTCAATATCCTCGGAACATCGGCCAAGAGTATCGATAATGCAGAAGACCGTGAGAAGTTCTCAGCCATGCTCGACCGTATCGGGGTGGATCAGCCTCGCTGGAAAGAGTTGAGTAGTATGGAAGATATCAATCAGTTTGTGGAGGAAGTGGGTTTTCCGGTATTGGTTCGTCCGAGTTACGTACTGAGTGGTGCGGCCATGAATGTCTGCTCCAACCAGGAGGAACTGGAACGCTTCCTGCAACTGGCTGCTAACGTCAGCAAGAAGCATCCGGTGGTAGTAAGCCAGTTCATCGAACATGCCAAGGAGGTGGAGATGGATGCCGTAGCCGATCATGGGGAGATCGTGATGTATGCGATCAGCGAGCATATCGAGTTTGCAGGCGTACACTCCGGCGATGCAACGATCCAGTTCCCTGCGCAGAAGTTGTACGTGGAAACGGTTCGCCGTATCAAACGTATCAGTAAGCAGATTGCGAAGGAATTGAATATTTCCGGCCCGTTCAATATCCAGTATCTGGCTAAAGGCAACGAGATTAAGGTGATCGAATGTAATCTCCGTGCTTCGCGCAGCTTCCCGTTCGTGAGCAAGGTTCTGAAAATAAATTTTATCGAGCTGGCTACCCGTATCATGTTGGGCTTGCCTGTCGAAAAGCCGAATAAGAATGAGTTCGATCTCGATTATGTAGGTATCAAGGCTTCCCAGTTCTCTTTCAACCGCTTACAGAAAGCTGACCCTGTACTGGGTGTGGATATGGCTTCGACCGGTGAGGTGGGTTGTATCGGCGATGATGTCTCCGAAGCGATCCTGAAGAGTATGCTTTCCGTCGGTCTGCGTATCCCGGAAAAGAATATTCTGCTTTCGACCGGTACGCCGAAACAGAAGGTGGCGATGCTGGATGCTGCCAAGATGTTGGCGACAAAAGGTTACAATCTCTTTGCGACAGGCGGAACACATCGTTTCCTGAAAGAGAACGGCATCTCAAGCACCCGTGTTTACTGGCCGAGCGAGGAGGGTAAACAGCCGCAGGCACTCACCATGCTCCACGAAAAAAAGATCGACATGGTAGTAAATATCCCGCGTGACCTTTCCGCCGGTGAGTTGGATAACGGCTACAAGATCCGTCGTGCCGCTATCGACCTGAATACGACACTTATCACAAATGCCCGTCTGGCAAGTGCCTTTATCGAAGCGTTTTGTACGCTGACGGTAGATGATATACAGATTAAGAGCTGGCAGGAATATAGGTAACAGATAATTATGAGGATATAAAAATGGGGCTTTTATGGCCCCATTTTTATATCCTATAATCTTATCGTAAAAAAGATAGTAATTTCTCAGGATCTTGCCGGGTATTGAATAAGAAAGCAACCCTTATATATTCTTCTTCTACAGAATAGATTATTTTGTAATGACCTTCTACCAATACACGATATAGAGGATTCTCAACAATTAGTATGCCTAAATAGGGGAATGTTGTAAGGCGATTGGTAGAGCAAATAAGTGTTTCCAGTAAGGTTTTAGCCGCAGAGAGACTGACTTCTTTAAGATAATAATCGATTTCATTGTTAAGTTGTTCTTCCGCTAATGCAGACCAAATTACAACCATCCTCGTTGTTGTTTGATTTTATGTAACAGATCGGTTGCTGTGATGTACTGTCCATTCGCAAAATCAGTTTCTGCTCTTTCAACCAGATTATTGAATGTGTTAGAAGATATTCCTAAATCGTTAAGGGATATTTTTTCAGTTACGGCATAACTTACCACAGGTTCGGAAACCTTGTCGGATGGCTTATTCTCATTTTTGTAAGGCTTTGTTGTCATAAAGATTATAGATTAAATTGTTTATACTATGCAACAAATGTAAGTATAATATTTTACACCGCATGAGATATCAAAACAGAATTACAGCAAATGGTTTATATAACTTTATGGAAGCTGAATCATCCTTTCGGATGGTGTGGAAACCGATGATATGGGTTTGCATATAAAATTAAAATATCCATTTGAATTTATTAGCTTTAGTTGCACAAATATATGGAGAATAGTTAAGAAGTTATTTTAATTTTGTAGTTCGTAGGAAAACATATCTTAAGAGAGAACAGTTATACTTATGTTATAATTCAACCAATATGAAGATAGGACTATTTATCCCGTGTTATATCAACGCGGTGTATCCGGAGGTTGGCGTAGCCTCCTATAAACTCTTGAAGCATTTGGGCCTGGACGTCGATTATCCTTTAGACCAGACTTGTTGCGGCCAGCCGATGGCAAATGCCGGTTTTGAAAACGAATCCTTGAAACTGGCTCTCCGTATGGAAGATTTATTTAAACAGTACGACTATGTGGTCGGACCGTCTGCCAGTTGTGTTGCATTCGTAAAAGAGAATCATCCCGGCATCTTGGAAAAGTCCGGACATGTTTGTCTGAATAGCAGTAAGATATACGATATCTGCGAGTTTCTGCATGATGTAGTGAAACCGGAAGAACTGCCTTCTGTTTTCCCCCATAAAGTGAGTATTCATAACAGTTGTCACGGAGTGCGCGAGTTGCATCTGTCATCCCCCAGCGAAATGAATATCCCGTACTTCTCCAAGCTGCGTGATCTGTTGCAGTTGGTAAAAGGCATCGAGATACTCGAACCGAAGCGCATCGACGAATGTTGCGGTTTCGGAGGAATGTTTGCCGTCGAAGAGCCGGAAGTCTCTGTTTGTATGGGACATGACAAGGTGAAAGACCATATGAGTACCGGGGCCGAATATATCACCGGAGCCGATAGTTCCTGTCTGATGCATATGCAGGGTGTCATCGAGCGTGAACACCTGCCGATAAAAACCATTCATATCACTCAAATATTAGCCGCAGGATTATGAGTACGAAACATTCAATAGCAGCTGCCCGTTTCATAGCTAACAGGAAACAGGAAGCCTGGCACGATGAGACCCTTTGGATGGTACGTGCCAAAAGAGATAAGATGAGTCATTCGCTTCCCGAATGGGAGCGTTTGCGTGAGTTGGCCTGTGATATCAAAATGTATTCCAACAGCCATTTGGATACGTTGCTGGAAGAGTTTGAAAAGAACGCCATAGCCAACGGAGCCATCGTACATTGGGCGAAAGATGCGAAGGAGCACAATGAGATCGTCGAAAAGATCCTTCAGCAGCATAATGCGCATACGCTGATCAAGAGCAAATCCATGCTGACGGAAGAATGCGGTATGAATGAGTATTTGTTCAGTAAGGGGTATGACATCGTCGAGAGTGATCTCGGTGAACGTATCCTTCAATGGATGCACCTTCATCCGAGCCATATCGTGATGCCTGCCATCCATATCAAACGCCAGGAGGTGGGCGAGATGATGGAACGAGTGCTGGGTACGGAGAAAGGCAATTCAGATCCGACTTATCTGACACATGCTGTTCGTAAGAATATGCGTGAAAAATTCCTGACGGCTGATGTTGCTATGACGGGAGCCAACTTTGCCGTTGCTTCGACCGGTGAGATTGTGGTTTGTACCAATGAGGGAAATGCAGATATGGGGACTTCATTCCCTAAAGTCCATATCGCTACATTCGGGATGGAGAAGATCGTTCCCAACCAGGAGGCTTTGGGCGTCTTTACCCGCCTGCTTGCCCGTTCCGGTACCGGACAGCCGATAACCACTTATACTTCTCATTACCGTAAACCCGAGGATGGCGGTGAGTTTCATCTAATCATCGTAGATAACGGGCGTAGCGATATTCTGGCAAAGCCGGATCATATCCGTACGCTAAATTGTATCCGTTGCGGCGAGTGTATGAACACCTGCCCGGTATATCGTCGGACTGGCGGTTATTCCTATACCTATTTTATACCCGGTCCGATCGGCATCAATCTGGGCATGTTGAAAAATCCGGAAGAGTATTCTGATAATGTTTCGGCTTGTTCCCTGTGTTTATCCTGTTCAAATGTCTGTCCTGTAAAGATAGACCTGGGCGAACAGATTTACCGTTGGCGTCAGGATCTGGACAAGATTGGAAAGGCCAGCTCGGAGAAGAAAGTAATGTCGGGCGGTATGAAGTTCCTGATGGAGCGTCCGGCACTGTTCAATACAGCATTGAAGTTTGCTCCTCTGGTAAATAAATTACCTCGTTTTATGATCTATAATGGATTGAATGCCTGGGGAAAGGGACGTGAGCTACCGACCTTTGCCAAAGAATCGTTCAATGATATGTGGAAGAAAAACAAGATACAATAACCGTAGGGGTAGGGTTTGCCTGCCTGTAAAAACATAGGAAAGAATGAGTAGTAAAGAATCTATATTATCCCGTATCCGTAGTCATACCGGTACTCGTTACGAGCAGCCGGAAATCACATTGGATGCCATTCATTATGAAGATAAAACCGGACAGTTTTCCGAATCGTTAAAGGCAGCAGGTGGTGCGGCCGTTGTTCTGCAAGCGGGGGAAGATATCAATGAGCTGATCCGGAAACATTTTCCTGACGCGAAACGTATTGCGTCGAATCTGTCTGAAATAACTTGTGCCACTTTCGACCCAGATTCGGTTGCCGACCCCAGGGAATTGAATAACACAGACCTTGCTATTGTGGAGGGTTGTTTCGGGGTTGCCGAGAATGGTGCCGTATGGATTACGCAGCAAGTAAAACATAAAGCACTTTATTTCATCTCGACCGGATTGGTGATCCTTATCAATAAGGAAGATTTGGTTAATAATATGCACGAAGCTTATCAGCGGGTGGAAGGTACAGACTATAAATATGGCTTTTTTGTCTCCGGTCCGTCCAAAACAGCCGATATAGAACAGGCATTGGTGTTCGGTGCACATGGACCGATGAATGTCTTGGTTATTTTAAGATAAAACTACTTTTTATTTGATGGAAAAGTGGTCAAAAGATCAGGACTGCACCGGTTTTGCTGTTCCAAAGAAAGACAAAGCGGACGCTTATTAGTTGAGGTCTTGATCTTTTGGTCACATTTCTTTCAAGAGAAAAGCAACATCCAAATCAGATTAGGACCGAATCCATAATCTGTATCCTCTCAAATCGTTTTTCACTCTATAGATTACGTGTGTACATTATATTCGGAGTTTTCTACGGAAAGAACCGAGCGTAGGAGCAATTCAGGCATTGGAAGATACAACGCTTAGCTGTCTTTCGTATGCGAATTTTGAACTTTTGACAAATGAATCTCCTTTATGGTTTAAGTTTGGAAAACACATTGCCGATACCCTGTTTGTGAAGAAATGTGTCAAGGAAACTTCTCTTTTGAAGGATTCAGCCTTGGAAAGATACCGATTGTTATTAAAAAACTATCCCGGTATAGAACAACATGTAGCACAGTATCATATCGCTTCTTACCTGGGAATCAAACCGGAATCTTTGAGCCGGATCAAATCTCTTAACATAGGTCAATGAAATAGTCACTCTTTCACTCTTTCTTTGCCATATAATTAAAAACATAGAAAGATGGTACAAGAAAATGTATTCAGAAGAGATTTGTTGACAGCCTGTTTTTCAAAGCAGGCCGTGTCGAGAGTTGAGATAAAAGAAGTAACTCTTCCTCCTACAGGAAAAGCTGATTATCATTTACATCGTTGCCCGGTGGTAGGATGTATCGTTTCCGGGGCCCTTCTGTTCCAGTTGAAAGGAGGAGATCCGATGATAATAAAAACAGGCGAAGCTTTCTTCGAACCCAGGGATCAGCCGGTACTTCATTTTGATAACGTTTCGGAGACAGAACCGTTGGTTTTTACAGCCTTTTATTTGGTAGAGGAAAATGAGGACCTGATCACAATCCTTCCTGATGTATCTTGATTATTCACTCTTTTCGGTTAAAGTTCGGGTAATTAGGTAAATAGTATTATTTTTGTGAAATCCTTAATCTGTATTCACGAAAATAATACTCAATATTCTTTTACCATGAGCAACATAAAAATGATGAACAGAAGAAAATTTATCCGGACAGGTGTTGCCGGAGTAGCCGGTTTGTCGCTGGCACAGGTTGGTTGGGCTGATATGCAGCGGGTACTTCCTTCCGATGTGACGGTCGATAAGGTGAAGTTAGGCAAAACGGGACTGGAAGTTTCCCGTATCGCTTTGGGTACCGGAACGAAAGGATGGAATTATGAATCCAACCAAACACGTATCGGAATGGATAATTTCCTGAAACTGGCTCATCACGGCTATGAAAGGGGAATCCGTTTCTTCGACATGGCCGATATGTACGGTTCCCAGCCTTTCGTGGGTAAGGCCTTAAAAGAACTGCCTCGTGAAAAAGTAACTCTGATGACAAAGATGTGGACGTATGACGATGGATCGGAGAAAAGAGAACCGGTCAGGAAAACCCTCGACCGTTTCCGTCAGGAAGCCGGTACCGAATATTTCGATATCTTACTGATGCATTGCATGACCAGCGGCGACTGGCCTGAAACACGTAAATTCTATATGGACGGTCTTGCCCAGGCAAAAGAAGAGGGTATTGTGAAGGCTGTCGGAATATCCTGCCATAACTGGGAGGCTATGAAGGAAGCAGCCGATAATCCGTGGTGCGATATTATTCTGGCCCGTCTGAATCCTTTTCAGAGCCATATGGACGGAACCCCCGAAGATGTAAATGCTCTTTTAGGGAAGGCTCGGGAGAATGGAAAAGGTATCATGGGAATGAAAATATTCGGTGAAGGAAAGCATGTTGCAGATGATGAGCGCGAACGTTCGATCCGGTTTGCTGTTACCGGGAGCAATTTACACTGTATGACGCTTGGCCTGGAGTCGATCGCCCAGATGGATGATGCCATTGAAAGGGTAATGAGGAATGTAAAGAATATCCGATAATAGGCGTAATATGAAAATAATATTAAATGTAATATTGATACTGATTGCGTTATCAAGTATAGCCATAAGTATATTTAAAGAATATGATATGACATTGAAATGCATATCATTTGCTACGGCATCGGTTTGTTTAGGGGTAACGGTGACAAATAAAAATCTTCGATATATATTAGCAGGAATCGCATTGATCCTGCTGATAATATCGTGTATTTTACGGTTTTAGTGCAGAATATTCTTGTTATTTCAAAAAAACGCCTATCTTTGCCCCATAATTTTTAAATAGTCCGATGAAAATATCCAAGTAAGCCGGTTTCAGAACATATTTATGAGTAGCTCCCGATCCGAACGGGAGTAAGTTTCTGTATAACCTTCCGGCTATGTCCTGCGCTGTATCCTGGCGCATTTTTTATTTCCAGATTTTAGTTTCTAACATTTTTAAAGCAGATAGACTATGTGCATATCAGTACAACAGCTTTGCTATATCCATGCGGATAAAGAACCACTATTTCAAGATATCAGTTTGACGGTAAACAAAGGGGAGCAATTATCATTAGTGGGAAATAACGGTTCCGGTAAATCAACTTTGTTACGTATTATTGAAGGAAGTCTGAAACCCTCCTCCGGGAAGGTCGTTTGTTCTTCCAAGCCTTATTATGTGCCGCAACATTTCGGTCAATACGATCAGTTGACTGTGGTACAGGCCTTGTCGGTCGAATCCAAAATCAATGCATTACATGCCATTATAGCGGGAGATGCGTCGGCCGATAATTTTACCGTTCTGGATGATGACTGGAATATTGAAGAACGAAGCCTGGCGGCCCTTTCCTCCTGGGGATTGGAACATATCAGGCTGGACCAATCGATGAGTACATTGAGCGGCGGTGAAAAGACGAAAGTGTATTTAGTCGGCATTCAGATACATTCTCCTGAGATCATCCTGATGGACGAACCGACCAACCATCTGGATGTAAATAGCAGAAAGAAGCTTTATAGCTTTATCGAGTCGAGCCGTGCCACCATGCTTATTGTCAGCCATGACAGGACGCTGCTCAACCTGCTGCCTTACACCTGTGAACTGGAAAGAAGTAAGATTACATTGTATGGTGGAAATTACGACTTTTATAAAGAACAGAAAGAGGTCGCATTGACAGCCTTGCAGAATCAATTGAGCGAGAAAGAAAAAGAGTTGAGGTTGGCAAAGAAGATTGCCCGGGAAACACTTGAAAGAAAGAACAAATCGAGTGTAAGAGGGGAGAAAGCCGCCGTAAAGAAAGGCATCCCCCGGATAATGATGGGAGCCATGAAGCAACATGCCGAACAAAGTACCGTTAAACTGAAGGATATACATGATGAGAAAATGGGTTCGATCAATTCCACCATTACGGATATCCAGACCACTCTGCCGGATATGAAACAGATGAAGACGGATTTCAATTCCCCCAATCTTCATACCGGTAAAATATTGATCACCGTAAAGGATATGAACTTTGGCTATGGTCAGGATGGTTTATGGAAAGAACCGTTGAACCTGCAGGTTCGGAGTGGCGACCGTATCCAGTTCAGCGGAAATAACGGAGCGGGAAAAACGACATTGCTGAAGTTGCTGCTGGGCGAATTGGAACCGACTGAGGGAACGGTTACCCGTGCAGACTTCAAATATGTATATATCGACCAGGAATATTCGATTGTGAAACCTCACTTGACGGTTTTTGAACAGTTGGAGCAATTCAACTTGTTCGCCAAACCGGAGCATGAGTTAAAAATGATTCTGAGCCGTTTTCTTTTCCCGGTCGGCACATGGGATAAAAACTGTTCAAAATTAAGCGGTGGGGAGAAGATGAGGCTTGCTGTCTGCTGCCTGATGGTCAGTAATAGCACGCCGGATATATTTGTTTTGGATGAACCTACGAACAATTTGGATATCCGGAGTGTTAATATAATAACAGCGGCCATCAAGGACTACAATGGTACAGTGCTTTTGGTTTCGCACGATCTTTACTTTGTGAAAGAAATAAAAATAAACAGGTTCGTTGAACTTTTTTCTTCAACCCCTGTTATTAAGATATAGTGTTTTTCATGGTATTAGAATTAAGTTAGATTAGGTTATCCGTCTTGTCCGCGAGGATAGGGCGGTTTTTTTTTGTCTTATGGTTTATATTTGGATAGGGTCAGTATGTCCTGTGCATTTTCGTTTTTCATCAGTGCTTCGGGGGTTGCTTTGGTTTCGTTCATATACTTCAGAATGATTTGCAGTCCTACCCAGCTTCCGATATTGCCGGGAGCATCGCTTGCCAGGAATTGTGCGGGCATATCTTCAAAATATTTTGTAGTAGTCATCTGATCCGGTGTGTACAAATGTTTACGTTCGACAATTGCTTTCCAAAGATTTGCTTCATTGTTTTTGCACCATTCCCATGCTTCGTCCGTATAACCTAACAATTGGGCGGGAGACATATCCGGTAAGGCAGATAAAACCAGATATTTGATCTTACCTTCATAGACCATCCGGTCGAGCAGTACATTCTCTTTGCCGGTGAAAGGATATTCGGACATCAGCCAACCTGCGACATAATCGGGAACTATATGTGACGGTTGCATTTTGCGAAGTTGATAATCATAGAAGAAATCCTGGTATAGCGGATAATCCTGCCCCATATATTTATCGATGGAAATAGACAATAGGCTATCTCCGACAAGCACGTTCTGATTTAAACCGGAAACATGCATATATAAAGCCGGAATCTGCATTGCCGGAAATTTTTCATGTACCCAGGCAAATGCATTACCAAGTGATTGTTCCATCTCTGTGACCGATTCGTATTTTGCAATAGCATCCGCATAGAGCTTTTTCAGGGTCGGCTCCGAATAGAAATTTTCCAACTTGGTGAAAAAGCCGGGCAGATCCGGTGACTGCATATTCAGAATACCTTTCCCCAGAATCTCTGTCATTTGAGGATATTGATTTAATAACTGCTGATTGAGCATGGTGTCATCGGAACAAATCAATTCATACAACGCTTTATCGAACCGGTTAACAGGCATCGGAATCGCATCCGTGATATTGTTTGCGTTCGTATTTTGTCCGTTACAACTACAAAAGCAGACGGTCATAAGGAATGTCAGGAATATTTTGAAATTCATCGTTCTATCTTTATGTTATATATTTACTTTTTTCTCTGTCATTTTAATACGTTAAAAAATATTACCCGCGGGGGTATTTTCATTTACCCGGTATATTAATCCGATTTACCCGGCATAGTAATGACAAATTGATAAACGGATATTTATCCGTTATATTGTGTGGAAAACTTCTTATTACTACCTTTGCAGCCCTTTTGAATATCCTTTATGCAGTTTACGAATAAACAAATCTGGCAGATTACCTATCCTGTACTTATCAGCTTACTGATGGAGCACATGATCGGGTTGACCGACACGGCTTATCTGGGTCGGGTAGGAGAGGTTGAATTAGGTGCATCGGCATTGGCTGGTGTGTATTACCTGGTTATTTATATGTTGGGATTCGGCTTCAGTGTCGGAGCGCAGGTTCTGATTGCCCGGCGCAACGGTGCTCACGATTATACACGGATCGGTCCGGTCTTCATGCAGGGGGCACTTTTTCTGTTGCTGCTTGCGGCGGTTTTATTTACCGCATCTCATTTATATTCTCCGTTGATCCTTCGGAAGTTGATCGGTTCGGACGATGTGTATCGGGCTACCATGAGTTATGTCGACTGGCGTGTGTATGGCTTTTTCTTTTCTTTTATTGCCGTTATGTTCAGGGCGTTTTATGTGGGTATCACTAAGACAAAGATATTGACTGCCAACTCAGTTGTGATGGTATTGACCAATGTTGTCCTGAATTATATCCTGATATTCGGTAAGTTCGGTTTTCCTGCGTTAGGAATTGCCGGTGCTGCGATTGCTTCCTCTATTTCAGAGGCGGTGTCGGTCTTGTTCTTTATTATTTATACCTGGAAGAAGATCGATTATAAAAAGTATGCGATGTTCAGCTTTACGGGAATCGATTTCAGGATGCTCAAACAAATATTGAATGTGTCTGTCTGGATTATGGTACAGCATGGCATTGCATTCGTTGGGTGGTTTATCTTCTTTGTGGTGATGGAGCATCAGGGAGAACGTCCGTTGGCTGTTACGAATGTGGTGAGGAGTATTTCTTCTTTTCTTTTTATGTTTGTGAATGCGTTTGCTTCCACGTCCAGCTCTTTGGTCAGTAACCTGATCGGTTCCGGTAAATCGGATCAGGTCCTGGGATTATGCGGACGTATGATACGGCTTTGTTATTTCTTCGTGCTGCCGTTAGCTATATTGATCGCCTTGTTCCCGGATTTGGTTTTGCGTATCTATACGGATAATCCGGACCTGATACAGAGTTCAACCTCTTCTCTTTGGGTGATGCTTTCTTCCTATATATTGGCTGTTCCTGCTTTTATTTACTTTTTTAGTGTGTCGGGAACCGGGAATACACAGTCGGCACTGATGATAGATATGGCTAGCATCTTTGTGTATGTGGCTTATACATTTCTGGTCGGTATCTGGTTGCATGCCGATGTCGCTGTTTGCTGGACAACCGAACATGTTTATAACGGGATGTTGCTGATTTCGTTCTTTTATCTCTGGAAGGGAAATTGGAGGAACAAAAGGCTATAAGTTTATCCTGAACAAAACATATATGTTTCGTAATTAAAAGTCCCTTATTTTGAAATCAAAAGTCCTTTATTTTAAACTCAAAAGTCAGGACTTAATATTTCAAAGGATAGATATTTTATTCGAGGTCTACTGATAGATGGTCCGGTGCTTATCTAACTAACTTTAACATCCCCCTTATTCCCCTCTCCGGACAGGGAAAAGTTATTCTTGCATTATAAAAGAAAGGCTCATCTCTTTATAATGTTAGCTATTTGCGGATATAACCGGGATTTCCTATTGCCATATTTTTTCGCATTTTCATATTTGTTGTTTAAAGGTATCCTCAGTTCTAGTGGAACTATGTTAATTTAATCCGGATTGTTAATTGTTACAAATATCCGTATTAAATAAAAATCACAAGTTACGAAAATGATATTTAATATAATAAAACTGACACTATCCTTAATTATGTTCCAAAAATTATCCTGAAAACAACTACTTGATCAACTGAATCTTTATGTGTTAATGATATGTAAAATGGTTAATCCGTTGAAATACAATAAATAGTATCTTCTTGTATTAGTGTTATTAACCATAGTTCCACTAGAACTAAGAGTCAGTAACATAAATAAAATTGCTTATGGAGACATAAAATGAGCCTATTTAATTGTATCAATAATTAACATATTTAATTGTTAAACTTAATATCAATATAATGAATAAATCTATATACAGTAATATAAAAGGAAAAGCTGTATCCCTAACTATTCTATGTGCTTTTAGCTATACAACATCTTTCGCATCGGTTAATATAGGAGTAGATAGGGGCAAATCGGCTTCAAGTGGGATAATACCGAATCAAAGTCAGACAACCTTTAATTTAAAAGGAAAAGTAATAGATGATATGGGAGAGCCTCTTCCCGGTGCAAATATAGTTCTTGTAGGTGGTACGAGAGGTGTTGCCACAGATATCGACGGATCGTTTGTGATCAGTGTTTCGATTGGTGAAAAACTAACTGTTTCTTATTTGGGTATGGAAGATCAGATTATAACGGTCAAGGATAAGAAAGATCTTATAATCACGATGAGACCTAAAACAGATGAACTGGAGGAAGTGACCGTTGTCGCTTTTGCCAAACAAAAGAAAGAAAGTGTTATCGGATCTATCACAACATTGAATCCATCGGAACTAAAAGTTCCTTCCAGTAACCTGACTACAGCAATGGCCGGTCGTTTGGCCGGTGTGATTGCCTATCAACGAAGTGGTGAACCGGGAAAAGATAATGCCGAGTTCTTTATTCGTGGTGTGACTACTTTCGGTTATAAAAAAGATCCTCTTATTCTTATTGATAATAATGAAGTTACTACAACGGAATTATCCCGTATTCAACCGGACGATATTGCCTCTTTCTCTATTATGAAGGATGCCACGGCAACTGCCCTTTACGGTTCTCGCGGTGCGAATGGCGTTATCTTGGTTACAACGAAAGAAGGAGCGGAAGGGGCTGCACAGGTTAGTATCCGATTGGAAGGTTCCATGTCACAGCCAACGAAAATGGTGGAATTAGCTGATCCGATAACTTATATGCGTCTTCATAATGAAGCCGTATTGACCCGTAACCCGATGGGAGCGCTACCTTATTCACAACAGAAGATAGATAATACGATTGCCGGTGTGAATCCGTACGCTTATCCGGCTACGGACTGGTATAACGAACTATTCAAGAAAAATACGTTCAACTACCGTGCCAACTTTAACGTAAGTGGTGGTGGTAAAGTCGCTCGCTATTACATTGCCGGTAGTTATATTTCGGATAAGGGTGTATTGAATGTCGATAAAAAGAGTAGTTTCAATAATAATATTAACCTGAAACGATATATGCTTCGTGCCAATGTAAATATCAATGTTACTAAAACAACAGAAGCAGTCGTTCGTTTGAGTGGCGCATTTGATGACTATACCGGACCGATAGATGGTGGCGATCAACTGTTCGCTAAAGTAATGCGTACTAACCCCGTTTTATTCGCTCCTTCTTATCCGGCAGATAAAGCCAATCAATATACCAAACATATATTATTCGGTAATGCAGATAAGGGACAGTACAACAACCCATACGCAGATATGCTGAAAGGATATAAAGATACGCAGACATCTCAGATGGCAGCTCAGTTCGAAGTGAAGCAGAATCTGGATTTTATCACGGAAGGGCTGTCTCTTCGTGCTATGTTTAATACGAACCGATATGGCTATTTTGATGTCTCTCGTCAATATATACCATTCTTTTATAGGATAGGCTCATATAATAAGTTGGAAGATACCTATATTTTAGCTCCTCTTAACGAACAGGATGGGCGGGAAACATTAGACTTTGTTCCCGGTAATAAAGTTGTTAGTTCTACAACTTATTTTGAAACGGCTGCTAACTGGAGTCAAACTTATAATGAAAAGCATGCTGTCGGTGCTATGTTGGTTTTCACACTTCGTCAATCCCTGACTTCCGACGCCAATACATTACAACTTTCATTACCTTCACGCAATGTGAACTTTGCCGGTCGTGCTACTTATGCTTATGATTCGCGTTACTTCCTTGAAGCAAACTTCGGCTATAACGGTTCCGAACGTTTTGCTAAAAAGGAACGTTTTGGTTTCTTCCCTTCAATGGGACTTGGTTGGCTTGTTTCTAGTGAAGCGTTCTGGAATGACGATCTGAAGAAAACGATTAATAAATTGAAACTGAAAGTTACTCACGGATTATCCGGTAACGATGCGATTGGTAGACCTGAAGACCGCTTTTTCTATATCTCGGAAGTAAATATGAATAGCGATGGTAAGCAATCGTCGTTCGGTACCTACGGGAATTTTGGAGGACGTACGTTGAATGGTGTTTCGATTTCTCGTTATCCGAACGAAGATATAACCTGGGAGACTGCCCGGAAAACAAATATGGGTGTAGAATTAGGATTGTTTGATAAGTTGGAATTGCAAGCAGATTATTTTATGGAATCTCGTTGGAATATTCTAATGTCACGTGCTTCTATTCCTACTACTATGGGACTTCAGGCTGATGTAATGGCTAATGTGGGAAAAGCTAAAAGTAGTGGTATCGATCTGTCGTTGAACTATAACCACATGATTAATAATGATGCCTGGTTGACGGGGATGGCCAATTTCACTTATGCGACCAGTGAGTTTACTGCCTATGAAGAACCGGATTACAGTGATACTCCCTGGAAATCTAAACTGGGGACTTCCCTAAATCAGAATTTCGGTTATGTAGCTGAACGTTTGTTTACAGATGAAGAAGATATCCGCAATTCGCCGACTCAGTTTGGTAATTATATGGCCGGTGATATCAAATATAAAGATATCAATAACGATGGTAAGATTACTGAATTGGATATGGTACCGATGGGTTATCCGACCAGTCCGGAAATTGTGTATGGTTTCGGCCTGTCCGGAGGATACAAACAATGGGATTTGTCTTTCTTCTTTCAGGGATTGGCTCGTGAATCATTCTGGATCGACACATCAACGGATAACGGAACTCTACCTTTCCTCAACGGACAGAATGCTTTGTTAAAAGCGTATGCAGACGATCACTGGTCTGAAGATAATCGTAATCTGTATGCTTTGTGGCCACGTTTATCTTATGAAGCTGTAGAGAATAATCAGAAACCGTCTACCTGGTTTATGCGCAATGGTTCATTCTTGCGTTTGAAATCATTGGAGTTTGGATATACTGTTCCGACCAATGTGGTTAAAAAAGCCTTTGTAAAGAACCTTCGTATCTATTTCAGCGGTACGAATCTGCTAACATTCAGTCCTTTCAAATTGTGGGATCCTGAAATGGGTGGAAATGGTTTGGGCTATCCGGTTCAGCGTGTATTCAATTTGGGAGCTCAGATTTCCTTCTAATGAGAGTAGTAACGAGTTTTGTCTTATTAATCAATAAATTAGTTTACATGAAAGCATTCTATAAAATATTAATGTTTACAGCATTACTACAGGTATTTACCTCGTGTGACGGTTATCTGGATTTAGTACCGGATAACGTAGCAACGGTTGAGTCGGCTTTTACGAATCGAGCTGCTGCTGAAAAGTTTTTATATACTTGTTACAGTTATCGTCCGCAGTGGGGGGATTTATTTAATGATCCGGCTATTAACGGGGGAGATGAGACATGGCAGTTTTATCCGATAGCATCACATGTATTTCCTACTTTTACAGCTTCTTATTTGCAACGTGGTTTTCAAAAACTAGATGATCCTTATCTGAATTTTTGGGATGGTCTGCAAGGTGGTAAAGGGTTATTCATTGGTATTCGTGATTGTAATATTTTCCTGGAGAACATAGCTAGTACGGTTGATTTGGAAGAATCTGAACGTATTCGTTGGATTGCTGAAGTGAAATTCCTAAAGGCATATTATCATTATTATCTGTTGAAATGTTATGGTCCTATACCTATTATAAATGAAAACCTTCCGGTTTCTGCTTCACCTGAACAGGTTACGGTTTATCGTGATAAAGTGGATGATGTGGTGACTTATGTAAATGATCTGATTTTAGAAGCATTGCCAGATTTGCCGGATTATAAAGACATGGTTATGAGTCTTGAGGCAGGTCGTGTAGACAAACAGATCGCTTTGGCTGTTCGTGCAGAGATGTTAGTTATGGCAGCCAGTCCTTTGTTTAATGGCAATACGGAAATGGCGGGACTGGTAGATAATCGCGGAACAGTTTTATTTAATCAGACTTATGATCCTGAAAAATGGAAAATTGCAGCAGATGCTTGTAAAGAAGCGATAGAATCCTGTCATAGTGTCGGTAAGAAACTTTATACGGAAATTGAACCGATCACATTGACTCAAGAACCTGTATTTCAAATACAAACCATGTTGCGTCAGGTCGTTTGTGAACGTTGGAACTGTGAGTTGATATGGGGAGGTACAAACAGTCAATGTAATGATCGTTCCAATCATGCGACCCCTCGTGTTTTACGTGTTAATTCAGAAGTAATCAATACGATTAGTGCTCAATGGGCTCCGACAATTAAAACAGTAGAAAGTTTTTATACATCCAATGGGGTTCCTATGAACGAAGATAAGGAATGGAATAAAGAATCTTGGTATGCAAAGCGGTATGAGTTACGTCCCGAACCTTCTTCCGGAGATGAGAAATATTTAGTCAAAGAAGGGCAGCGCACTTGTTATATGCATTACAACCGTGAACCTCGTTTTTATGCCAGTATAGGTTTTGACCAGGGAATCTATTACGGAAACGGAAAAACTGAGTTCGAGTCATGCAATTATACCAACTTTTTGAATTTGGGCTGGTCCGGTTATCAAGGAGGTAGTTCCTATTCCATAACCGGTTACGCTCCTAAGAAAATGGCCAGTTATAAAAACGGTATTACTGCCAATAATATATCATCTCCTGAATTTTATCCTTTCCCTGTTATCCGTTTGGCAGATCTTTATTTACTCTATGCAGAGGCATTGAATGAGTATTCCGGTCCTTCTGCAGAAGTATACGAATACATAGACCGGGTTCGTGAACGTGCCGGATTGGAAGGTGTAGTAGAGTCATGGAGTAAATATTCTACCGATCCGTCTAAACCAACAACGAAAGATGGTTTGCGTAGTATCATTCACGGTGAAAGAACGATTGAGTTTGCGTTTGAATCCAAACGTTACTGGGATGTACGTCGTTGGAAAGAGATCGACACTTACAATACTCAACCTCAGGGATGGAATATTATGGGTGAGACACCTGAAGACTTTTATAAATTGCAGAATGTGGCCGAGGTTCCTGTAAAAGTAACGGTGAAAGATTATTTTATGCCTATCCGGGAGACGAATATTATTACTAATAAGAATCTTATACAAAATTACGGATGGTAATGAATTTTATATCTAATACATTATAATAAGATGAATATGAAAAATAAGATTATACTGTCTGTTATGACACTGGGTTTGATCACCTGGTCATGCAGTGAGTCACCTGTTGGACAACAACCTCTAGATTCTATAGCTCCTGGAGCTGTATCGAATGTGAGTGTGAAAAATATTCCCGGAGGGGCTATTCTTAGTTATACTTTGCCGGATGATGAAGATTTACTTTATGTAAAAGCACTTTATGATTTGAAAGAAGGTGTCGCTGAGGCTAAAAGTTCTCTTTATAATGATACGATTAAGGTAGTAGGTTTTGGCGATACCGAACCACGTGAAGTCTCGCTTATAGCAGTGGATCGGAGTCGTAACGAATCTGTCCCTGTGAAAGTAACAGTGAACCCCGAAGAACCTCCTGTGTTAACAATCGGTAAAACACTTGATTTAGTGCAAGACTTTGGTGGTGTACAAGGACAATGGACAAATACAAACCGGGATGAAGTAACTGTTCATATAGTACGTAAAGATGAATACGGAGATTATCAACCTTTGGAAACATTCTATACGACGGTTGTAGAAGGTAGCGGAGCTGCTCGTGGGTTGGATACAATTCCAATGAATTTTGGAATCTATGTAAAAGATCGCTGGGGAAATGTCAGTCCGACTCTTTATAAAGAGTTGACACCTATGTTCGAAACCTCATTCGATAAGACTAAATGGTCCGATGCTAAATTACCGAACGATATTGGTGAAGGAGTAGGTTGGGGTATGTCTCGTATATGGGATGGTATTTATGGTCCAGGTGATAATGGATTTAGTTCGCCAGGTGGAACAGGGGTTTGGCCTCAATCGATTACTATTGATTTAGGAGCGGTAGGTAAGATCAGTCGTTTATTACTCTATCAACGTGGAGATGCCTATATTTTTTCTGAAGGAAACCTAAAACAGTTTGAAGTTTATGGTACTACAGATCTAGATCCTACGGGTAATTGGGATAGTTGGACCTTATTGGGTACTTTCGAATCTGTAAAGCCTTCAGGTCTTCCTTTAGGTCAGCATAGTTCGGAAGATGATGATGTAGCCCTTACATCTGGAGAGAATTTCATTATGCCGTTGGATGTCCCACCTGTTCGTTGGATTCGTATCAAGGTTACCAGAACTTGGGCTGGTGGTGATAACTTCCAGATTGGAGAACTGTTTGTGTTTGGAGACAACAGATCCGAATTATATCAATAATTATAAAAAGAATAGTTTATGAAATTCAATAAAATATATTTTGTATTACTGATGCTGTTGGTGGTTGCCAGCCAGTCGTGTTCGGATATGAATGAGCTTACTGACAAGTATCTTGACGAAGGGGAGATTACTTATGCAGCGAAAGTAGATAGCGTGGGTGTCCGGGCTGGTGAGAACCGGATTCAATTAGATGTTTATGTAAAAGCTCAACGTGTAGAAAATTTGCGCGTTTATTGGAATAATTATGAAGATTCTGTCGATGTCGAGATAGGAGGGCGAACCGGAGTTTTTCCTGTTATGCTCGATGATATGCCGGAGAGCGGGTATCTGTTCCAGTTAGTCAGCTTCGATAAGTTCGGTAACCGTTCGTTGGAATATGAAGCTACCGGATCTTCTTATGGCGAGAACTATAAGAACGGACTTTCTAACCGAAGTTATACAACCGAATTTACCCGTTACGATATGAGAGGCGATTCGATGGTGATCTATTGGGGAGGAACAGTCAGAGGGGCTATCGGTATGGAGTTGCAATATACTGATATTTCCGACAAAACGGTCCGCATGGAGGTTCCGGCTGATGCCACTACTACAACCCTACATAAGTTAAAGGGAAATATAAGTTACAACTTACGCTTCTTACCGGAGGAGAATGCTATAGATACTTTCATGTCTACATCTAAGAGTATACCGGTTTATTATGAACGTCCGATAGACAAATCGAATTGGAAGATTGTCGGTTTCAGCTCAGCTTCAGCTTCCCCGGAATGGCCGGCAACGAATGCTATCGATGGTGATATTAATACTCCTTGGCATACGGAGCATAACCCGACGGCTCCTTTCCCTCATTATTTTATTGTAGATATGGGAGAAATGGTTGATATATCGAGTTTTGAAGTATATCGTCGTATGGATGATTCAGGTGGTGCTCAACCGACTCATCAGATATTCTATGCAGAATCATTGACTGATCCGTCAGACAGTAATGATGCGGGATGGAAGGATTATGGTGTTTACTCTTTAGATAATGTAGTCGATATCCCTCAATTTTCAAGGGCGGCTAATGTTGTTAAAGCACGCTATTTCATGTATTATGTCGCTTCGAACTCTCGTTCATCGTATGCTTATATTGGTGAAATAGGGGCTTATTCTCCGGCAGGTGATGGCTTGATTCATTAGGGTTTTACTATTTGCTAATCTGGTGGTCAATAGTAACTGACGTAATATTGATTACTATTGATCACAGGGTTTGTAAATTATATACTCTTACTAGATATGTTTATTTTTTTTGATGATTGGATAGTTGTGGTTGAATTTATATATAATTGTTTAATTAAAAATATATGTGATATGAAACAAAAAATCTATTTAGTGCTTTATTTAACTTTTTTATCTGTCTCTTTGTTGTCTAGTTGTGATAATCAATCATTTGATGAAATGGATACGATTAATTCGAATTTTGATCTGGAAGATGACTATTCAGAATTAAAAGAATTTAAAGAATATAAATCAAGTTATGCGAAGTTTGATTTGCTTGTAAAGGACATTCTTAAAAACACTTCTAAAGAAGATATTGAGGAGATCACTAATTTGTTTTTTCAATATATGGAAAATCCGACAGATTACGAAGTGTTATTGGAATATAAAGTCAAAAATATTGTGGGAAAAAATGCAACTCTTCTCAATAATATGTATCAAGAATTAATGATCAAGAAGGAAAAATTGATTTTAACAAAATCTTTTGCATTGCTTAATGAAGGTGATCGGATAAAATTATCAGGTCAACTATCAGTTGTAAACAGTGAACCTATTGATGATTTTCCAAGAATAAAAACACGATCAGAAGGCAATGATTGTGTTAGACGTTGTGCAGAGCAAAGAGATATAGCTATAAAAGCAGCGGATATGATAGCTTATTGTGCAACAGCTTTTAATACTGCAACATGCTTGGCAACTGCAGGAGCTAGTGCTGCTACCTGGTGGGTTGCTGAATTTGGAATTGCAGCTGCTAGAGACATTGCAGTACATTATGCACATGAAAGTTATGATGCTTGTGTGAGGGGTTGCTAAATGTATGAATATGATGAAAATGAATAAGTATATAAATCTAATTCTTTCATTATTATTAGTTGTTTATATATCTGTTAGTTATATAATTACAGATGGTAGACAGTTGTTATATGGTAGTGATCGGTTTATGACATGTCTTCCTCCTGTTTTAATAGTAATTACACTATATATAGCTATTGTTTATGGAAAACAAATACTTATAATGTATAAAAATAAACAGATGTATAAAGCTATATATGTGTTAATTATGATATTGATTTTGCTTTCCTTATTTATATATACAGTATTACTTTATTATAGCATATAATTGTTGATTATACCGAATAAAAATAAATATTGTCATTCATTTTTATTCGGTATTAAAAAATATTTTCATGAAAATAATTTACTATATATTGTTTTTTTATTCTTTCATTAGTTGTACTTTTAATAATGAATTTGAATTGTGCGAAACATTATCATCATTAACAAATACTGAAATACATGAAGGTAAGAGTTGTTTAGTTTTTCTTCAAGGTGAAGAAGAGAAATTAACCAAAATAGATTTGTGTAAAATTTACAACTTATTTAAAAATAAATATTCATGTGTTGAAGCCTCTGATTCACTTGCTCTTGTTTTGAAAAAAATATTATGCTATCCTAAAAATCCTGTATTTGTGGTTATTAAATCTGATACTTTTTCTTCTATTGTATTATATAGAAATATTAATGATTTGAGTTATAATATAGAAAATGAAAATTATACATTAGACTATATTGACGAATATTTTAATTTGAATACTATTAATAATGCTTTAAAAAAACAATTACTGATGAGGAATGAAAGATATATGAATAATGAGATAGATTTAAGATATGATATGAATAAATCATATTTTTATGATATATATTTATTGGCTCTATATTGTAAAAATATTAAACAGTATGATTTGGCTGAAAAAATATATTTACAATTATGGGATAATTCTACAAAAGAAGAAAAAGAAATGTATCCAGAGGAATATTTAGATGTAGTGAAAAATAAAAATGGTTTGATTAAAATAAGTAATAAAGATTTGTTAGTTGACAAAAAAATAATTGACTTCGGGAATCTAAAATTGAATGAAAGAAAACAAGAAGTAATTATTATTTCTAATAATAGTTTTAAACCATTTGTTATAAGCTCAATACGACCATCTTGTGGTTGTACAATAGTTTTGTGGAATAGAAAACCTATATATCCAGGGAGTAAGGATAGTATTATTGTTGATTTTAAGGGAGTACAAATAGGATTTAATTTAAAAAATATCTCATTGATTGGTAATTGTGATGAGATGATAAATATAAAAATAAAAGCTTGTGTGATAAAATAATTATGATTTGAATATAATATTTTTTATTTGTAACAGAAAGATGAAAGATCGAATTAAATATTTGAATTTGTTATTATTTATTATTGCAATATTTGGAAGTATATTTTTTATTCCAAGTTTTTTAGTTGATAGATATTATGTAATGCAATCAATATGCTTACTTTCTGTGATGATGCTTAATGCATTTCTTATAATAGTGTTAGGTGATGTGAATAAATATACTATTTTCTTTATTTTATTTGTATCTATAATATTGTTATTTTATTACTTATTTATTCCTTTCTGTCAAAATGATTTGATTGCTATTTGTTTGACTTTTGTATTTATAAGATTATTTATTGATAGTTTGAAACAAGAATTACCAATAAATATTTCCTTACTTTATAACAGCTTGTCTGTTCTTGTGTTTATAGAAGTATTATGGGGAATGTGGCAGTCCTTTCATTTATTATTGGTTTATGATACGTACTATTTGATAACTGGAACTTTTGATAATCCGGTAGGATTTGCGATTTGTGTATCAGTTCTTTCTCCTTTTTGTTTGTTTTTAACAAGCTCATATTCAAAGTTCGTGCGAGTCTCAGGATGGATATTTTTATTTGTATCATTTTGTTCTATTTTACTTTCAGGTTCTCGTACAGGAGTCTTAGCTATACTGGGTGTCCTAGTTGTACATTTTTATATATTCTACCTGAAACATAAAAGGTATGGACAATATAAAAATCAAATAAAGTATGCTGTTGTTCTGATTGTCGGTTGTGTTTTTGGGGGATTGTATTATTTAAAAAAGGATTCAGCAGATGGACGTTTATTAATATGGAGGGTTACGTGGGATATGATTAAGGATTCTCCTTTAATAGGACATGGAGCAGGATCTTTTCAGGCTAAATACATGCTTTATCAGGCAGATTATTTTCATTTATATCCCAATAGCAATTTTGCTCAATTAGCAGATAATGTAAGTCATCCTTTTAATGAATTCCTAAAAATAGCTGCTGAATATGGTTGTTTGGGTTTGATAATATTGTTTTTCTTGATAGGAAAGGGAATATATATATTTAAAAGAAATTCAAATATAATGAAATATCCGGCAATTGAAAGTATCATTGCTATTGCTGTATGTGCTTGTTTCTCTTATCCCTTGAAGTATCCTGTGACATGGGGTATTTTAGGATTGGCTATATCTGTTATCTGTGTGAAACAAGAGAGATGTTTTAGATTACATATACCTTATATTCGATACTTTGGAGCGGGAATATCATTATATTTTATTTTTCTTTTATTGCAATATGTATCTGTAGAAATGAAGTGGAAAAAAATAGTAGATCGTTCTTTTCTTGGTGAAACTGAACAAATATTACCTTTTTATGAGCAATTGAAAGGTAAATTAGGTACTAATGGATTGTTCCTCTATAATTATGCTGCAGAACTACATGTAATGAAATCGTATGATAAAAGTATTGAATTGTTAACGGAGTGTACTCATTATTGGAATGATTATGATGTACAGCTTTTATTAGCAGACTGTTATCTGCAGAAAGAAAAATTTGAAAAGGCTGAGGAATGTTTTGTATTGGCTTCAAATATGTGTCCGAATCGTTTTATTCCTTTATATCAGTTAGTGCATTTGTATGATCGGATTGGTCAAAAGGAAAAGGCGTATAATCTTGCTGAAAAGATTATCCATAAAACAGTGAAGATATCTTCTTTTAAAGTTCAAAGAATAAAAAACGAAATGATAGAATATGTTCAAAAAGGACTCTAAAGCATTATTTATTAGTTTTTTACTAATAACTGTATTTATCTCATGTCATTCAATTGATAAATTGGATCAGGCTTTATCTCTAGCAGAAGAGAATAGATCTGAGTTGGAGAAAGTACTTGAGTATTATAAAAATGATCCTAATCCTTTGAAGTTGAAAGCTGCTATTTTTCTTATTGAGAATATGCCGGGACATTGTTCTTATATAGGGGATGAGATAGAAAATTATTATAAAGAGCTGGAATCAATTATAAATACAGATACGACTGTTGATGTCAAGAATGAGGAAATAAAAAAAATCGCTCGTAACTATTCGAAAGTCTCTTTTCAGGAAGAAGAAGATATAAAGATAGTTACTGCTGATTATCTTATACGTAATATTGATCAGGCTTTTGATTTGTGGGGAAATGGACGGCTCGTTAAACAAGTTGATTTTGAACAGTTTTGTGAATTGATATTACCCTATAAGTGTTTTGAATATCAGCAATTGGATGCATGGCGGGATACTTTATCTGTGCGGTTTGATAAAAAATTAAAATCTAAACTGGGTTATGATCAATCTGATAACTCTTCCTATTTTGTTGCTTCCCAAATAAATGTGGATATAAATGCTTCATTTTCGGGAACAAAAGAAGCTGAAACTAAAAAGCCTGTAGGATTACCTTTTTTGAATTCATCAATTTATAAAGTCGCTTATGAAGATTGTTTTGGATCTGCTTTGTTGGCAACAATGGTAATGAGAAGCCATGGACTTCCTGTTACTATGGATTATATTCCCCAATGGGGAGGAAAGGAGGGAGCACATGCATGGTATACGCTTTTAAGCGATAATGGAAATTATTTGCCATTCAGTTTTGGTCTTAGTTCTAATCCAGGGGATCTATTTTTCCCATATGAATCTATTCCAAAGGTATATAGAATTACTTATACAGCTAATGAGAGGGTTGTTTGCTATTTGAATGAAGCAACCTATAAACATCCTTTGTTCGAAGTTTTTGAAAAGGATGTTACAAATGAATATGTACAAACGAGTAATTTATCTGTCCAATTAGTAAAAACTTATTTAAAAGATAAATATGTCTATTTGGCTGTTTTTGATAATCGGTCATGGAATGTTGTGGATTTGGGTGTTTGTAAAGGTGGTGGGGGTGAATTTCAAAATGTAGGTAGGAATATTATCTATTTGGTATTAGGGTATAATGGAAGTACTTTAGTTCCGGTTTCTTATCCGTTTCTCGTCGAAAAAAATGGAGACCTAAAATACTTTATTGCGGATACAGCAAGTAGAAGAAATATTTGTTTATGTCGTAAGTATCCTAAAAGTGTAGCTCTGGCAGATATTGAATATAGAATGGTGGGAGGTGAGATCCAGGCTTCTAATGATAAAGATTTTAGTCAGTATCAGCTGTTATACAAAATAAAAGATTTTGCTTATCCTGACTTGATAAAACTGAATCCTGATCAAGAATATCGTTATTGGCGTTATCTTTCGGAAAAGAACAGTTATTGTAATATTGCAGAGTTACAGTTTTTTGAAAAAGATAAGGATAGCATCGCTTCAGGTAAAATTATTGGAACGGATAAGATATATCAGAACAATCCGGATATGGTCAGGGAGAAGGCTTTTGATGGAGATTATTTGACATTTTTTCATGCAGAACAACCGGATAGTGCATGGATTGGGTTAGATATGGGGAAAGCTGTTACAATAGATCGTGTACGTTGTTTGCCAAGAAGTGATGATAATGCGGTACATTACGGAGACGTTTATGAATTGCAATATTGGGATCGGACAGGATGGAAGTCTTTAGGAATAAAGAAAGCAAAAGATAAATATTTATGTTTTGACTTTGTTCCGGATAATGTTCTATTACTGTTGAGTAATAGAACAAGAGGAAAACAAGAACGTATTTTTACTTTTGAAAATGGACGGCAGATATGGTGGTAAGTTTTATTTACCGCTTTATCAAAACTGTCAATCGTAACGACAAGTCAAAGAAAACCATTTTAGCATTTACATTCTGTGTTATATGGCGTTCTGCTTTAGCCAGTTCTTCCATTATATCGAATACATTCCGTTCGTTGACGAAAGGGGCAAACTTGACGGCAAAACCAGCTTCGTCCATATTCATATAATTCAAATCCGGAGACTGAAAACGATACATAAAGTTTTCGCGTATCAAATGCTGGCAATATTGGAGGAAGTTCTTTTGCCGTTCCCGTCCGATACCGGCCAGAATATCTCCCATTGCTTTCATTCCTTTTACATTTCGTGCCCAGGAATTACGCATCATCGTTTTAAACTGTTCCAGATAGAAACTGTTCTCTTCGCTGAGGCTGATCGCTTCTACTGCCTTCAGGTAATTGCCGTTGGCCAGATGGGCAACATGTTTGGCATCGTCGGCTGCCAAACCGAATTGCATCATCATAGCTGTTGTTATCGCTTCGGGATGGATGGAACGGACATTAATCCGTTGTGCCCGTGAGAGAATTGTTCCCAATACCTGATCGGGTATTTCCGAGACCATCAGGATAACTGTATTTAAAGGAGGTTCCTCGATAACTTTCAGAAGTTTGTTAGCACAGGTAGGATGTAGTTTTTCGGGTAACCAGACCAATAAGATACGGTAAGTTGCTTCATATATTTTCAGGTTCAGTTTACGGATAATCTCGTCGCTTTCCTTTGAATAGATGATGGCCTGTGAGTTACCGGCATCTATATAATCGAGCCAGCCGTCTATATTGAAATAGGGACGGTCTTTCAGGAACCCGCGCCACTCGGTCAGATAATCGTCGCACACTTCTTTTTTCTTTTCTTTCTTGGCAACGATAGGAAAGACAAAATGTAAATCCGGATGTGCCAGTTCATTGTATTTCAGGCAGGACGGACATGTCCCGCAAGCATCTGTTTCTGTCCGGTGAGTACAATTCAGGTAACGGGCATATGCCAAAGCCAGAGGAAAAGCTCCTGCACCTCCCTGTTCTGTAAATAGCTGGGCATGTGGAACAACACCTGTTTGTGCTGAATGGATAAGTTGTTTCTTTATTTCTTCCTGACCGATTATATTTTTGAAATACATGAATGCTCCTTTTGTATTGTTAGAACAAAGGTACGAATAATCGGGAAAAATAAGAATATATCGGTATGATATAGCTTCAGACCAAATGAATAAAGTATAGAAGAGGTAGATAATCCTTTAATTCTTTGCGTAAAATCTTTAGAGCCTGCTGGATTCGGTAGTCTATAGTTTTACTGGAAACTCCTGCCTGTTCAGCTATCTCCTTGTAGTTCATATGCTGGAACCGGTGCATGACGAATGCCTGCCGGTAGCTGTCCGGTAGTTTGTTAATAGCTTTTTTGAGCAATTCTCTTAGTTCGGTAATCTGGTAGTAATCGGTGTCCTGTAACATTTCCTGCATTTGCTCAAAGAAAATGGTATCAGCTTTGTTTTTTGCCTGTAGACTGGCTATTTTATTGATGGCTCTATTATATATAATCTTGAATAGATATTGGCTGAGTGACTTTTCGATAACCAGCTCTTTGCGGGATTCCCATAACCAGAACAGAACATCCTGAACGATCTCTTCTGAATCTTCTAAGGAAATAAACTTGTGGCAATAAGCACACAGCATTGGGTAATATTTCCGGAATAAGAAGGTATATGCTTCCCTGTCCGATTGACGTAAAGCTGACAAAAGAAGATTATCATTCTGGTATTGCTCTTTATATATACTCCCTTTCATATGTTTTTCTTATCTAAGAGCAAATATCATAATTTTTTTTTGAAAAAAGTCAATTTCTGTTTAGGAACTCATCTGATTTCACCTGTCATAATAATAAAAGGAGATTAAATGAGCGAGAATAATATAAATATTGTAGAGGAGTTACTTCCCCGCTATTGTGACGGAAATGTTTCAGCAGAGGAGAAAGAGAAAGTTGAAATCTGGATTCGTCAATCTGAAGAACATTATAAAATTGCTCAGCAGATACAACTGATATACTTGGCTTCGGATACTATTGCTATCATGGATCAGGTAAATACAGATAATGCTTTGGATAAAGTCGACGGGCGTATCCGAAGAAGTCAGCTGAAGGCGTTGTTTATGTGGGGACAGAGGGTTGCTGCGATATTATTCATTCCGTTGTTGGCTGCTTATCTGTTGGAAGTTCTTATTCCTGAAAAGCGGGATATCCGTATGTTGGAAGTCCGGACAAATCCGGGAATGACAACCAGCCTGACATTACCGGACGGCACAAAGGTGAATCTAAATTCCGAGTCGTCGCTGGTATATCCGGAAACGTTCGATGGGGATCTCCGTTCGGTCCGGTTGGAAGGTGAGGCTTTCTTTGAAGTTGTAAAAAATCCGGAAAAACGGTTTGTTGTAACGACTCCTCACAATGCCAGGGTCGAAGTATTGGGAACTTCTTTTAATATGGAGGCTTTTAAGTGGGATTCTATTGTTTCGACCACATTGATCAGTGGTAAAGTCGCTTTTATTTCCAGGTCCGGACAGGTGAATATGAAGCCGGGGGAAAAGCTGGTTTATAATATACAAGCAGACCGGGCGAGCATATATCAGACAAATGGAGAAGCTGAAATATCCTGGAAGAATGGAATGATTATTTTCAGGAAAACCCCGTTTGAAGAGGCTTTACGTTTGTTGACAAAAAGGTTTAATGTGGATTTTGTAGTGTCGAATGATAAATATGTAAAAGACTTTTATACCGGATCGTTTACCAATCATCGATTGGAACAGATATTAGACATATTCAATGCTTCCTCCGGAATTAAGTGGCGTTATATTCCGTCGGAAAATCAATTGGATAGGAAAAGTAAAGTAGAAATCTATTAAAAACAGAAGCGTATGGCAAACGGACCCCCTTGAAACAAAAACATTCGGATAAATATTGGCGTATTCATCCGAATGAAATGAACTAACTGAGAGAAACCTGTTTGGCGACAGGTTCGTTTCAAATCATTTTTTCCTTAAAAAAAGTACACAAAGTTATGCAAAAATTATCTATTACCCAATTTCTATGGGTGACAAAGTCACTCGGGTTAACCTTAAAAAAGATTCCATTGGTTATGAAACTGTTTTTTGTCTTTTTGATAAGTTCAATTAGCTTACTACATGCCTCTGGTAGCTATGCACAAACTGCCCGGATTAGTTTGGATACTAAAAATCAAACAGTGCAGGAAGTCTTGGAACAGATAGAAGCTAAAAGTAATTTTTCTTTCTTTTATAACAATCGTCATGTCGATTTGAATCGTAAAGTATCGGTATCTGTCGATGATGCTGATATATTTAAAATACTGGATACCGTTTTTTCCGGGACCAATGTCGGTTATTCAGTTGTGGAAAATCGAATTGTGTTGTCTGTAAAATCGTCAAATCCTGTTATTACCCAAAAAGGAAAGAAGATTACAGGGACGGTGGTCGATGCTGCGGGTATCCCTATTATCGGAGCAAATGTAATGGTCAAAGGAACGACCAATGGTGCTGTAACGGATATAGACGGACATTTTTCTTTAAATGTAGAAAAGGGAGACTTGCTGGAGATCTCTTATATCGGCTATCTTTCATCTGAAATAAAGATTGCTAATGAACAGTCGTTGGCTGTTACATTAAAAGAAGATACCAAAACATTGGATGAAGTGGTAGTTGTCGGATATGGTACACAGAAAAAAGGAAACTTGACAGGATCTATCGCAACGGTTAAAAGCGAAGAAATGACCGTTGCTCCGGTTTCCAGTACTATAAATAGTTTAGGCGGTAGATTACCCGGATTAGTCTCTCAGCAGGCAAGCGGACAACCTGGGGCGGACCAGGCAACTATAAAGGTGCGTGGATTTGCGGATAATGCTATTTGGATCGTGGATGGAATAGAAACTGATTTTAACCGGGTCGATCCGAATCAGATCGAGTCTATCAGTATATTGAAAGATGGTTCCGCTTCAATTTATGGAGCTCGTGCCGGTAATGGTGTTATTTTGGTAACCACAAAGAGAGGCGTTGTTCAAAAGCCGACCATTGCTATTAATTCATCCATTACTTTTCAAGGTATTACTACTATGCCTAAACCTGTATCTTCGGGTGATTATGCTACTTTGAAACGGGAAGAGTGGCTTCAGTCCGGTAAACCGGAATCGACTGCTCCCTATACGGAAGAACAGATACAGAAGTTCTATGACGGTACGGATCCGCAGTATGTAAATACAGATTGGTATAACGAATTGATCAGAAACTGGTCTCCGTTGAACCAGCATAATATATCGGTACGCGGAGGGAGTGAGAAGATTAAATATTATGGTTTTTTGGGCTATTTAGGCCAGGAATCTATATGGAAAAATAATGGTGGAGATTATAAGCGTTATAATTTACAGTCGAATATCGATGCCAACATCACAGATCAGCTATCGTTGCAGTTGGACTTGTCTTTCATAAAGTCTGATAATATGACGACAGTTCGTGGCCAGTCCGCAGGGGAAAATACAGTTTGGCAGGATTTTTGGAATACGTTGCCTATTTATCCGGCTCATTTGCCAGATCCGACGAGAATCTCTTATGCTGATGGAAAGGGAACAGGGGGGGCACATGTTACATCTAATACTGATTTATCCGGATATACCAAAGATGAAAAGCTTACTTTAACCGGTACAATCGCTTTAAAATATAATATTAAATGGGTAAAGGGACTCTCTGCTAAATTCTTTGTTAATTATTATGACGATATTAAATTCCAGAAGAGATTTAGCAGACCATCTTCCTTTTATAGATATGATGTGGCGAGTGATACATATATCAGTGCAGGAGGAATGGGAAATTCGGCCCAATTATCACAACGGGATGATCGGAGTAAGATGCTGACTAGGCAGTTCTCTGTTAATTATGATAATACGTTGGCGGAAGATCATACTTTGTCTGTTTTGGCTCTGTATGAAGCGATTGATTATTCGGGAAACTGGATGTCAGCAAGTAGAGAAGATATGCTGACTCCTTCCATTGAGGAATTATTTGTCGGTAATACTGAAACAATGAAAAATGACGGAGCCTCATCGGAGATGGGACGTAAGAGTTTTGTCGGAAGATTTAATTATTCCTATAAGAATAAATATTTGTTGGAAACAACATTAAGAGCGGATGCCTCGGCTAAGTTTGCTCCCGGACACAGATGGGGCTTTTTCCCGAGTGCTTCATTAGGATGGAGAATCACAGAGGAATCCTTTATGGAAAATGCTAAATCTGTATTGGATGACTTAAAGGTTAGGGCAAGTTACGGGCGTTCAGGTAATGATGCTGTGGGTAACTTCCAGTATCTATCCGGTTATAAGCTGAATGGATATTATCTGTTGGGAGATAAAAGTATGTCCGGTATTGTGACAACAGGCTTGGCTAATCCTATTTTGTCCTGGGAAAAATTTGAAATATGGAATGTCGGTCTGAATTATTCATTCCTGAATCAGTTGATTTATGGAGAAGGGGATGTTTTCTACCGGAAGAGATCAGGTATCCCGGCTAAACGCTCTATGAGTTTGTCTCCTACATTTGGTGCTAGTTTTCCTGATGAGAATCTTAATAGTATGACAGATAGAGGTTTTGAATTTATTGTCGGTAGTTCAAAAAACTTTAAAGATTTCAGTTATAACATCAGCGGTAATATTTCGTGGTCCAGAGCAAAATGGGATCATTATGAAGAGCAGATGTATACAGATCCTGACCAGAAAAGGATAAATCAGAAGTCCGGACAATGGATAGACAGACAATTTGGATATGTATCGGACGGATTGTTTACTTCTCAGGAAGAAATTGATAATTTGGGTTTTGATCAGGATAATAAACAAAATGCATCTTTACGGCCGGGAGATATTCGCTATGTGGATGTAAATGGCGATAAAGTGTTGGACTGGAAAGACCAGGTTGAGATAGGTAAAGGAACGATGCCTCATTGGATGTATGGACTGAATGTCGATCTGAAATATAAAGATTTTGATTTTGCGGCTCTTTTCCAGGGTGCTTTCGGATATAACAGCAATATCACATTATGGCATAATACATTAACATTCCCACAGGAGCTGTATGATCTTCGTTGGTGTGAACAAAATAATGTATCTGATGCTCTTTATCCTCGTTTAGGTGGTGCTGTCACTAATGGTTATACATCTGATTATTTTTATAAAAAAGCAGGTTATTTGCGTTTGAAATCGTTGGCTATCGGATATAATTTGCCCAAAGAGCTTTGTACGAAATTATTTATAAAGCAATGCAGAGTCTATTTTGCAGGTACTAATTTGTTGACATTCGATAAGTTAAGAAAATATCATATTGACCCTGAGGCCCCTTCCGGACAAGGCGGATATTATTATCCTCAACAAAAAACTCTTTCTGTAGGTGTTAATTTGTCATTCTAATAAAAAGTCTAATCGTATGAAAAAAATATTTTTGTCATTAATGATAATCGTTTCATCTTTTGTTTCCTGTTCAGATGTTCTGGACAAAACTCCATTAGATATCATCTCTGATGAAGCTGTATGGAATGATGAAGCTTTGATTGAAGCTTATTTAGTTCAATGTTACTATCACATGTCTTATTTTGGAAATGAAAGTGGTGGTGCAGGTTGGCAAGGTGATGGTTATTTCCCTGCATTCGTTGTGAACCATGTTTCTGATGAATGCTTGTCTCAATGGAGAGATTGGGGAGAAGCTATGACCGGATATAATTATAAGTTTGGCGGACTAAAAATTGATGGTGGTTTGTTGGACTGGTGGGGATATGATCCTATCCGTAAGATCAATGAATTTATAGAAAAAGTCCCGGAATCTCCGTTAAATCAGGATCTTAAAGGTACTCGAGTTGCAGAAGCTCGTTTTTTGAGAGCTTTTTCTTATTTTGCCATGGCAAAACGTTATGGTGGTGTTCCCTTGATTTTGAAAGCGCAGCAGTTGACTGATCCGGAGGAAGAATTATATCCTAAACGAGATACGGAAGAAGCTGTCTATAATTTTATTATATCTGAAACAAGTGAAATAGCTAATGAGTTGCCGGAAGAGGCCGGAAGCGGAAACCTGGGACGTGCAACGAAATATGCTGCTTTGGCTTTGAAGTCGCGGGCAGCTTTATACGCTGCAAGTATTGCACAGTTCGGTAAGGTGCAATTGGATGGAGTAGTGGGAATCCCAGCAGAAAAGGCAAAGGATTTTTATCAGATATCTTATGATGCTTCCAAGGAGATCATAAATAGCGGAAAATTTGCTTTATATGATCAAGATGCGGATAAAGTAACAAACTTTAAAAATATATTTTTAGTTAAAAATAATAGTGAGGTTATCTTTGCTAAAAGACACGATAGTTCAAACGGTTTGATAACTGGTGGAAATGGATGGGCTGTTGATTTCTTTCAGTGTCCTCGTCCCCAGGGTTGGAACAGAGGTAACCTGGATGGTCCTTATCTGGAGTTGGTGGAAGATTTTGAGTATGTGGATGGTACTCCCGGAAAACTGAACCGTTCAGAAGTGGAGAATGGCCTGTGGACTATGGATAAGTTGTGGGGGAAAAAGGATCCTCGTTTCTTTGCAACGATATATACACAGGAAACTCCGTGGAAAGGTAGCTTTGTGGACTACCATAATGGCTTGCTTTTACCGGATGGGACGATTATGACGAAGGATTCTTACAAGGGAGTGTTATGTACAGGCGATCAGGATCTGGAAGGTACTTGTTTTGGTGTAATGAAATATTTGAATGAATCTCATGATAACATGGCAGGAACAGATGCTGCTTGGGCTACTTCTTCCCAGGATTTCTTATTATTCCGTTATGCGGAAACCTTACTGAATTTAGCGGAAGCTGCTTATGAATTAGGTAAGAAAGGTGAAGCTTTGGATGCTATCAATCAGATACGGGAACGTGCCGGAATTGCCTCGCTGAAAGAAATCAGCCAGGATAAGATACGTCATGAAAGAAAAGTCGAACTGGCATTTGAAGGACACCGGTATTGGGATGTCAGACGTTGGAGAACTGCAACCACAGAGTTATCAAGAAGTTTTTCAGGTCTCCGGTATATACTGGACTATTCCAGTTATACAGATAATGAGAAAAAGTATAAACTGGAAATTCTGGATAATATCGACGGAAGTGTTTCTACGCCGTTGTTCAAAGAAGAAAATTATTATTTACCTATAACTTTGAACAGAACATCCAGTAATCCTAATATGGTAGAAAATCCAGGATATAAATAAGTATTAGTAAAAACGGTCAGTTTCAGGTAATGGATCTGGACTGATCGTTTTTATGAAAGAAAAAATGAGATATGAATCTAAAAGTAATTATTTGTTTGATTATGCTGGCTTTTGCTGCTTCGTGCATGAGTCAGGCGAAAGATGTAAGTGATGAAATTACAGTAGCGTGCTATTATTTCCCTAATTATCATACACGTGATACTACCGATTTGCGTATTAGCCGTCAGCATTTTGAAAACTGGTCGGAATGGGAGTTGGTAAAGCATGCCAAACCTCGCTTTGATGGTCATTATCAGCCTAAAGTACCAGCATGGGGATATACTGACGAAAAAGATCCCAAAGTGATGGAGCAGAAAATACAGGCTGCATCGACGCATGGTATCGATGTGTTTATTTTCGATTGGTATACTTATGAGGGGAAACCTTTTTTAAACCGTTGTCTGGATGAAGGTTTTCTTCACGCATCGAATACTGATTCCATTAAATTTGCTCTTATGTGGGCAAACCACGACTGGATGGAATTATATCCTTATACTGCTGGTGATAAACATGATTATTTATATGACGGAAAGGTTACCTCTGAAATGTTCGATCGTATTGGCGATAATTTGATCGAGCAATATTTTACTAAGTCAAATTATTGGTTGATAGATGGGAAGGCTTATTTCTCTATTTATGATATTCAAAATTTTATTAATAGTTTCGGTTCTTTGGAAGCTACGATAAAAGAAATGAAAAAATTAGATCGGAAAGCTATTGATGCCGGATTGAAGGGGATACATTGGAATTTGGTAGCTTGGAGTGCGGCTATTTTGCCCGGTCAGGATGCTCCGCTGAACAATAAAGAATTATTAGAAAAGTTGAAGTTCGATTCTGCAACCTCTTATGTCTGGATTCATCACGTCGGATTGCCGCAGGTTGAAACCGATTTTAATTATGTCAGGGATAAATACCTGGAACATTGGGACAATGCCGTGAAAGATTATGGAGTTCCTTATTATCCGAATGTAACTATGGGATGGGATCCTAGTCCGAGAACGAATCAGGAGAAGGAGTGGAGTGGTAGTAATTATGGCTATCCTTATACGAACACGATGTCGAATAATACTCCGGCAAATTTCAAAAAAGCTTTACAAATGACCCGAGATAGATTATTGGCTGATCCTGATGGCCCGCGCATTTTAAATATCAATTGTTGGAATGAATGGACGGAAGGTAGTTATCTGGAACCTGATACGAAATACGGAATGTCCTATCTGGAAGCTGTAAAAAGTGTTTTTAATAAAGAATAGAAAATATGAAGAATCGATTGTGTTTATTATTTGTGTTTTTGTGTTGCTCGATCCTTTTGTTTGGACAAGGAAAGAAGCAGAAGTATGATATAGCAGCATTTCTCTATCCGGCGTATGCTTCTGACGATCCGCGTTTACGTCCGTTCTGGCCGATGGGAATAGGTGAGTGGGAGACTGTTATGACAATGCAAAAGAGAAATCCCGGACATTATTGGGATCGCAAACCTTTGTGGGGATATATTAATGAAGCAGATCCTTCGGTTATGTCGATGGAGATAGAACAGGCAACAAAGCATGGTGTAAATGTTTTTATTTTTGACTGGTATTGGTATGACGGTCGTCCGTTTATGGAGACGACTTTGGATAATGGTTTCCTCAAAGCTGATAATGTGGATAAAATGCAGTTCTACTTGATGTGGGCAAACCATGATGTGGTGAATGTCTGGGATACCCGCCTGGCCAGAGTCAAAGAAGATAATGTGATCTGGACTGGCAAAGTGGACCGTCAGGAGTTTGAAAAGATCTGCAAACGTAATATCGAGAAATATTTCAAACATCCTCAATATTATAAGATAGACGGAAAACCTGTTTTTATGATTTATGATATACCACAGTTAATAGCAGGTTTGGGAGGAGTCGAAGAAACAGCAGATGCTTTGGAATGGTTTAAGAAAGAAACGAAAAAGGCAGGGTTTCCCGGACTTGAGTTGCAGATAACGATGTGGTCCATTAATATGAACTATAGTGGGTTCGATGCTGGAAAAACAACGAATCCGGAGAATTCATTCGTAAAGAAATTAGGATTCACTAGCGGTACTCATTATCAGTTTGCCCATTTTACGAATGTAAATGAAGATTATAATGTAATTATGGAGGCGGTTGAAAAAGAATGGGAACGTATTGATTCTTCTTATGACTTTACTTACTATCCTCATATAAGTGTGGGATGGGATAATAGTCCCCGTACAGGTGTAAGTGCAGTTGTGAAGAATAATACACCCGAAAATTTTGAAAAAGCACTTCGTCGTGCTAAAGCTTTTGCTGACCGGCATCCGAAGCAGAAACCGCTGATAACGATAAATAGTTGGAATGAATGGACGGAGACTAGTTATCTGATGCCTTGTAATGTATTTGGGTATGGCTATTTGGACGCAGTAAAGAGCGTGTTTGTGGATGAAAAATAGAGAATAGTTATTTTAATTGAGGTTATAATTTATGAGATATTATCTATTGAGTGCGTTATTCTTGCTGAGTTCTTACGTATTTTCTCAGCAGAATAAGCAAAAGTATGATATTGCAGCTTATATCTGGCCTGCTTATCAGGATGATCCGCGTTTTAAGGAGATGGGTGTTTTCCCGGATGGAAAGGGAGAATGGGAAGCTATCTATAAGGCAAAACCGAAATTTGAAGGGCATCGGCAACCCAGGGTTCCTCTGTGGGGTTATTTGGATGAGGCAGATCCGAAAGTTCAGGAGAAAGTTATCGATACAGCACTTGAATATGGAGTTAACACATTTATCTTTGACTGGTATTGGTATGATGACAAGCCCTTTTTGGAGAGGGTCTTGAATGATGGTTTTCTGAAAGCCGGGAATAATGAAAAAATGAATTTCTATTTAATGTGGGCTAATCATACACATACTACTTATCTGGATCCTAAGGAGCCGGATAAAAGTAAAGTGTTCTGGAAGGGAGAAGTGGATTTTGATATTTTCGATCGTTTTACGGATCATGTTATCAAGGACTATTTTATGAAGCCTAACTATTATAGAATAGATGGAAAACCGGTGTTTGCCATTTATGAACTGGGTACATTCATTAATGGTTTGGGTGGCATGGAAGAGGTAAAGAAAGCATTAGACCATTTTAGAGAAAAATGTACGAAAGCTGGCTTGCCAGGTGTTCATTTGCAGGCTATTTTGTGGGGTGCCCTTCCGGCTACATTATCGGCTGTTCCGGGAGATAAGTCGGAGACTCAGGAGAATACAGTCAAATATTTAGGTTTTAATAGTTTGACCAATTATCAATGGTGCCATTTTGTCCCGGCTAATCAGGATTATGCCTCCTGGGGAGAAAAAGCTGTCTCCAAATATAAAGAATTCAGTGAAAATTTTTCTATTCCTTATTTTCCGCATGTCTCTATCGACTGGGATAATAATCCTCGTTTCCCTGGTGGTCCACAGCCTGCTGTATCAGGAGTTACGCCTCAAAAATTCGAGAAATTCCTTTATAAAGCCAAAGAGTTTGTGGATAAACATCCGGATCAGACTCCTTTAGTAACGATCAATGCCTGGAATGAATGGGGAGAAGGAAGTTACCTGGAACCGGATACAGAATATAAGTATGGCTTTTTAGAAGCTATAAAAAAGGTTTTTAAATAAAATAGCGCAATTCAGGCCAAATGGACATTTAGGGAAATGTTTGTTTGGTCTGAATTATATTTACTTCTACTTATAGTGAAGATCAATGTATCGGTTGTATTTTTTCAAAGATACATTTTGCGATATAGAATAACAGTAAAAAAGGATATACTGCAACATCCATAGCAATGAATAATACGTATTTCATTTCAGTCTTATTTAAATTTTATATGTAAGACAGAAATCTGTCAAAAACCCCTATCGGTATAAGACATTATTTCTTACTTTTCTTTAAGATGCTCAGAAAGATAAAAAAGCTGCATCCTGCATTCTATTGGATGTAATTATTTATGAATTAGTCTTTGTGGAGGGAAATTTTTTAGGATGGGTGAAATGTCCCTCCCGGTAATAACCCAAAGGGACATTTTACTTTTATATTCTGTTATTGGGCCATCAGATAAGACTTGAATGTTTCAAAATCTTTATTGAGCTCAATACTTTGTTTTGTGCCCTGCATGAAAGCTTTCAACTTCGCCGGGATTTCTATATCTGCTTCCAGAATACGGTCGACGGTTCCTTTAAACTTTGCCGGATGGGCTGTTTCCAGGAAAAGACCGGTCTCGTTTGCATCAAGTCCGTTCTGTATCAAAGCCTGGAAACCACAAGCCCCATGCGGATCAAGCAGATATCCGTCATTTTTGTATACATATCTGATCGTATGTTCGATCTCTTCATCGGTAAAGCGGTATCCGCTGATGCGCTGGCATATTTCTTTATGTTTATCGTCATAGATATCGAATAAATCCATGATACGGGCAAAGTTGCTCGGATCGCCGACATCCATGGCGTTTGCTATGGTTGCAACGGAAGGACGTGGAGTGTAAATACCTGTTTTCAGATATTCGAGGAATACATCGTTGCGATTATTGGCGGCGATAAAGCGCTTAACAGGCAATCCCATCCAGTTTGCGAAAAGACCGGCAGTGATATTTCCAAAGTTACCGCTGGGGACAGATATCACCAGATTATCTGCTTTACCTATTTTATCTAATTGTGCATAGGCATTGAAATAGTAAAACGATTGCGGCAGGAAACGAGCTACATTGATCGAATTGGCAGAGGTCAGTTTCATGTGACGGTTCAATTCATCATCCATAAAAGCTGATTTTACCAATGCCTGGCAATCATCGAAAGTACCGTCTATTTCCAGGGCTGTGATGTTTTGTCCGAGTGTTGTGAACTGGCATTCCTGAATCGGACTTACTTTTCCTTTCGGATAAAGTACATACACATGGATACCCGGCACGCCTAAAAATCCGTTGGCTACGGCACTTCCGGTATCTCCTGAAGTGGCAACCAGTACATTGACCTGCTTCAAGCCTTCTTTCTTAATGAAATATCCCAACAAACGTGCCATAAAACGGCCGCCAACATCTTTGAATGCAAGTGTCGGACCGTGAAAAAGCTCAAGGCTATAAATGTTTTCACTGACGTTTACTACCGGCGTTTCAAATGACAACGTATCTTTTACGATTTCGTTTAATGTCTCCGTTTCAATATCTTCACCGAAGAAAGCTTGTGCTACCGTACAGGCTATTTCGTGGAAAGACTGATTCTTCATATTCTTGATTGTCGCTTCATCCAGACGGACAATACGTTCGGGCATATATAACCCTTTGTCTCCTGCAAGGCCTTTTACAACGGCTTCTTCGAGAGTAGCCAGGGGAGCTTGTTTGTTTGTGCTGTAATATTTCATAATAATTCTCTTATAAATTCATCTTTTTCTAGTACGCCATATTTTCCGTTCAGTACACTGAACTCGTCGAAGCGGGTGACTGTATCCGGTTCCTGTCCGGGTTTATAGATCAGAAAAGGAACGGGGGTATTGGTATGGGTACGGATCGAACAAGGGGTCGGGTGATCGGGGAGTACGGCGATAGCTACCGGTTCATCCCATTTCTGTAGTTCTTCGTAGATGATACGGATCGCCCGTTTATCCAGATATTCGATTGTTTTTATTTTCAGTTCTACATCTCCTTCGTGACCGGCTTCATCGCTTGCTTCCACGTGGAGGTAAACAAAATCGTTTGTTTTCAATGCTTCAAGGGCTGCATATGCTTTCCCTTCATAGTTTGTATCGTATAGACCGGTTGCGCCTTCCACGTTGATGACTTCCAGACCGGCATAGACTCCGATACCTCGTATTAAATCGACAGCCGAAATAACAGAACCTTTCCCGAAGCCGTACATTTCCTGCATGGTCTGCATGGCAGGACGATAACCGGGAGACCAGGGCCAAATGCTGTTTGCCGGATCTTTTCCCGCCGCTATACGCTTTAGGTTGACCGGATGATCTTTCAATAGTTCCTGCGACTTCAGGATTAGGTCATTCAACAGGTCGGCTGTCTCTTTTGCTTCCGGTGCTTCCGGTTTGATCATCAGCGGACGGAAGGGGTGGAGAGGAACATCATGGGGCGGGGTACAATCCAGCCGTTTATCGCCGTTCTTGATGACCAGTAGATGGCGGTATGAAACACCGGTATAGAATTTAACTTTGTCGGAACCAAGTTTTTCGTTGAGGTATTGGATTAGCTCGTCGGCTTCTTCGGTAGAGATATGTCCGGCAGAATGATTCTTCAGGATCTCTCCCTCAACACAAATAAGGTTACAGCGCATAGCCATCTCTCCAGGTTGCAAGGTGACGCCAATGCTTGCTGCTTCCAATACGCCGCGTCCTTCATATACTTTAGGCAGGTCGTATCCCAATACGGCCATATTGGCAACTTCGCTTCCCGGATGGAATCCGTCGGCAACGGTTTTCATTTGTCCGGTGACTCCCAAGGCTGCAAGTTTGTCCATATAGGGAGTGTCTGCATATTGCATAGGGGTTTTGCCTCCTAATGACTCGATTGGCTCATCTGCCATTCCGTCTCCTAAAATAATAATACTTTTCATCTTTATCAGTTGACAGTTGACAAGTGACAGTTGATAGTTAGGGGAACTGTCTAAGTCAACTATTTAGTTTACTTGTTTTTACAATGCTGATCGTTAATCTTATTAATTCTCTGCAATCATTGACGATTGAAGTATATTCTGAATAAGTAAGATATTGAGTATCTTTAAGAAGCATAATCCAGTATTCGCTTTCATTGGCTTCTTTTAAAGCTATATTTACTTTATTAATAAAATCGGCACGTGACTGAACATGTTCGCTTTCCTTCAATAAAGCTCCAATAGATGTACCACTACGTAAAAGTTGTTTTGATAAAACAAACTCTTTCCGTCCACACAACACTTTATAAAGCTTAACAATACGTATGGCAAATTTATAAGCCTTCTCTCTCGTAATACTTTTTTCCATAATTAATAATGTTTTGGTTGTTTATTATTATTTTAACTGAAGACACCTAACAAGTGACAATAACCATCTTGATCTGTCAACTGTCACTTGTCAACTGTCACCTTCAATTGCTAACGTATGTTGGCAATTGATATGATATCGGCAAAAACGCCTGCCGCCGTTACATCGGCTCCGGCTCCATAACCTTTTATTATCATAGGATACTCGTGGTATCTTTCGGTAGAGATCATAATGATGTTGTTGCTGCCTTCCAGTTCGTAGAACGGGTGGTGGCTATCCACTTCCTGTAAACCGATTTCACAGGCACCTTTCTCCATCTTGGCAACAAAACGGAAACGTTTACCTTCGGCTTCCAGTTGCTGGCGTTTGCTTTCAAATCCGGCATCCAGTTCCTTTACTTTGCACCAGAAGTCGTCAAGCGAACCTTCAAAGTATTTGTCCGGAACGAACAGATTGCGTTTTACATCTTCCTGTTCAACCTTATAACCGGCTTCGCGTGCCAGGATTACCAGTTTACGCAATACATCCTTACCACTCAGGTCGATACGGGGATCAGGTTCTGAATAACCTTCTTCTTTTGCCATCAGGATCGCTTTGCTGAAAGGTATATCTGCACTGAGTGTATTGAATATATAATTTAATGTACCCGAAAGAACTGCTTCCAGCTTCAGGATATGGTCACCGCTGTTTCTCAGGTCGTTCATCGTATTGATGATAGGAAGTCCGGCTCCTACGTTTGTTTCAAACAAGAATTTGATACCACGGTGACGGGCTGTTTCTTTCAGCTTGATATAATTGCTGTAAGAAGAAGAAGCTGCGATCTTATTGGCTGCTACAACCGAAACGTTATTATAGAGTAATGTTTCATACAGGTCGGATACTGCCGGGGTTGCCGTACAATCCACAAATACGGAATTAAAGATGTTCATCTTTAGTATCTCGTCTTTCAGGTGTTCGGGAGAACTTTCTTCTCCGTTCTTCTTCAGTTCGTCGATACAGTTTTCCAGGTTCAGACCTTCACGCAGGAAAAGAGCGCGTTTACTGTTAGCAATCCCTACCACATTCAGCTTCAGACCGTTTTGTTCCATCAGTTTAGGTTGCTGAATGCGTATCTGTTCCAGTAGATTACCACCCACTGTTCCTACTCCTGCAATAAACAGGTTCAATACCTTATATTGTGACAGAAAAAAGGAATCGTGGATAGAGTTCAATGCCTTGCGCAGGTATTTGAGCTTGATGACGAAAGAAATATTTGTTTCGGAAGCGCCTTGTGCACAAGCGATCACGCTGATACCTGCACTACCCAGTGTACCGAACAGTCTGCCTGCAATACCCGGTGTGCGTTTCATATTTTCTCCGACGATGGCGACTGTCGCCAGATCTTTCTCGGCAACCGTATCGTTCATGTCTCCCTGGGCACGTTCAAGGGCAAACTCTTCGTTCAGGACTTCTACTGCCAGGTCTGCATCGGCATTACGGACAGCGAAGGTCGTATTGTTTTCAGAACTTGCCTGTGATACCATAAATACACTGATACCATTTTTAGCCAGTGTTTTAAAGATGCGGTAGTTGACGCCGATCACACCAACCATACCTAAACCTTGTACGGTGATCAGGCAGGTATCATTGATAGAAGAAATACCTTTGATGATGGCTTTTCCTTCTTCCTTTACTTTTTCTTTGGAGATATAAGTACCCGGTGCTTCCGGATTAAATGTATTCAGGATGCGGATAGGAATATTTTTATGATAAACCGGGTAGATTGTCGGCGGATAAATCACTTTGGCTCCGAAGTTACACAATTCCATAGCTTCGGTAAATGTCAACCGGTCGATAACGTATGCCGAACTGATCACACGTGGATCGGCTGTCATAAAGCCGTCCACATCCGTCCAGATTTCCAGAACGGAAGCATCGAGGGCGGTAGCCAGGATAGATGCGGTATAGTCGGAACCTCCGCGTCCCAGGTTCGTTACTTCTCCGTTTTCTGTGCTCGAAGAGATAAAACCGGGAACGAGCGATACTTTCGGCAGCGGATTGAATGTCTCTTTGATCAGTTGGTTGGTTTTCTCGAAATCTACAGTATGCTTATTGAACTGTTTGATTGTCTTGATGAATTTCCGGGAGTCGAATAATTTGGCATCTTCAATCACATTGGATACGATCAAAGAAGAGATACGTTCCCCATAGCTGACGATCGTATCGGATGTCTTGACCGACAGATCATTGATCAGGTACACACCTTTGAAGATATTTCCCAGTTCGTCCAGCAGGCTCATCACTTTCTTCTGTACCTCGATACGTTGCATCTTGTCCGGGATAACTCCCTGGATCACGTCCAGGTGACGTGTTATGATTTCAGAGAATTCTCTCTCGTATCCTACATCGCCTTTGGCTGCCATGGCAGATGTTGCCAGCAGTTTGTCGGTAATGCCGCCCAAAGCAGATACGACAACGATTACAGGCTCTTCAATGGCCTCTACTATCTTCTTAACACTCAGAATACTATTCACGGAACCTACGGACGTTCCGCCGAATTTCAATACTTTCATCTTTTTATAGTTGACAGTTGACAATTGACAGTTGACAATTGCCCGAAAAGGACTTTTGCAACATGTAAAAGTCAACTTGAATTATTAATATGGATAACTTGATAAAGTAAAAAAAGGATAATTGACCATTAGTGACATTTATCTGTCAACTGTCACTTGTCAACTGTCCACTGATGCGTAGTGTTTAAATTCTAACCCCCCAAGGGGTCATCAATGCCCATGTATAATATGCTATACCTGCAATCATTCGGTTCTATTTCTTGTTTTTGTTGCTTATTGCAGGGGCAATATTACACATTATTTTTCAAATACAAGCAATTTTTGTGCGGAAAGTGATAAAATCGTGGAAAGTTGATAGGAAAATAGAGTGGATGATTACTATTGTTTAGTTGTTTTCCCCTTTTTTACTTTCCTGAGCCAGAATACAGGAACAAGGCAAAGCAACGTCACGATAAATGCAATATAGAAATCGTCATTGATGCCGCCTATATAGGCTTCCAGGTCGAGACGTTCGAGTATCAGTTGTTCGGCAAGTGATTTGGCGGTTCCCTCCGTTGCCCCGGTTGTTTGCAAGGCGAAGGCACTTAGTTTGCCGATGGTCTGGTGGTATATTTCCCCCGTATAATTCAGTGCTTCGCTGTACCGTTGGGTGTGGTAACTGGTACGTTGCGTAAGTACATGGCTGAAAATTGCCACACCGAAACTACCACCCATCTGCCGGATGATGTTGGTAAGGCTAGAAGCCTGTGCCATCATGTCTATGCGGATATTGGCAAGCGAAAGTGTCAACAGAGGCGTGAAAAGTATTCCCATACCGATACCACGGAGATACAGGCTCATCATGATATACCATTTCTCGGTCAGGAATGACAGGAAGATGTTGAGATAGAAACTCAAAGCCATCAGGACCAGTCCGCCTGCGATCAATATTTTAGGATTTATCTTTTGTCCCAGGGCACCGGCAGTAGGGGAGCAGAAGCCCTGAATGATCCCTACGGGGATGAAGAACATACCGGCCTGGAGGGCTGAATATCCCAGATTATTCTGCAAGTAAAGTGGAATCAGGAAGGTACTTCCGAACATACCTACCCCGAAGATGAACATCATCACATTTGCCAGGGTGAAATTCCTGTCTTTGAATATGCGCAGGTTGATCAGCGGATATTTTACAGTCAACTCTATATAAATGAATAGAATGAACATAATGGCCGATATCCACATCGAACCTAATACGATAGGACTGTTCCAGCCCTGCGTATTGGTTGAAGAGTTGACTTCCGACAATCCGTACATGAATAAAGGCAGAAAGATACCGGAAGTGATGAATCCGGGAATATCAAAAGGCTGTACTGTCTCTGCTTTGTATTCTTTTTGTAAAACGACAGTGACGAACAAAGCTATTATCCCGACCGGCACATTTACATAAAATATATAATTCCAGTTCAGGTTGTCAACCAGATAACCGCCGATAGAAGGACCGAACGAAACGGATGCCGCAGATGCAATAGCCCAGAAGCCGAGTGCAGTGCCTCGTTGTTCCGGAGGGAATACATTGCTGACAATAGCCATGCCGACCGGCATGATAGCCCCGCAGCCCAACCCTTCGATTACACGCCAGAAGATCAGTTCTTCGATAGAGGTAGAGTTCCCGCACATAAAAGAACCGAAGGTAAAAACCAGCAGAGAAAGGAAATAAATGCGTTTATATCCGAACCGGTCGGATAGCCATGCCGCAGCCGGAAGGATACTCGCAATGGCCAGCATATACCCTGTCAACACCCATTCGGCTGTATTGATACTGGCACCGAGTGTCCCCATGATGGCTGGCAGTCCGGTATTTACCACGGTCGAGTCCAGTACGGCCATAAAAGTCCCGATCATAATATTGCCTAATACCAGCCATTTATAAGCTCCGCTATTTGTATTTTCGTCTTTCCCCATTATTGTTCCTTGATGATCTTAACGGTTGCAGACATACCTGATACCAGTTTGGGTATTCCGGTCTTTTCTTTGCCTTTTTTTACGCTGTCGATGGATATTTTTAGTGGGATGCGTTGGGCTACTTTCGTATAATTCCCGGAAGCATTATTCGGAGGAATCAATGAAAATTCGGATGCTGTATTCGTTCCGATATAGAATATTTTTCCGGTAAAGGTAAGTCCGGGATAAGCATCCAAGGTGAAATCGGCAGATTGTCCTAAACGAATCGTTTTGAATTTAGTCTCTTCCAGGTAAACGGCTACCCACAGGTCTTTCCCTTCATTAATGGTGAAAAGCGTTTGTCCGGGCTGGATCATATCGCCCGGCAATGACCATCGTTTCGCTATTATACCATCTGTCGGAGCTGTAATACGGTAATAACCTAATGAAACACGGGTGGATTCAATAGTGGCATCAGCCGAGGCGATCGCTGCTTCACCGGATGCGATCTGTGCACGTGATACCTTGATCTGATCTTTGGCCATATCCACTTTGATACCTGTACTTTTCCAATTGTCTTCCGCATCCTGGAATGTTTCCTGCGAAACGGCGTTGGTGCTGTATAATTTTTTGTCCCGTTGATAGTTTACTTCTGCCTGATGGTAAGCGATTTCAGCCAGTTGAAGGTTTTTGACAGCGGTGTTGAGGTTTTCTTTTTCCAGTTTCAGGTTAGCTATCATTTGTTCACGGCGGGCAACGGCTTCCTGTAACTCTGCGATAATGCTGCTGCTGTCGAGTTCGGCAAGAATCATACCGGCTTTGACCGTATCGCCTTCCCATGCATATTGCCGGACCATCGGCCCCATGACCTGTGCAGCGACGCTTACCCGGTAACTGTCGAGGTTGGCATCGTCGGTCGAAATATATTTACGATAGTTCCACCACCATAGAAAGGCAATAATGACGGCGATAACCAATATGACAATAAGCCATATCATACTTTTGCTGGGCGTTTTCTTAGAGGTATTTACACTATCCATAGTTTTGACGTATATTTTACTGCTTAAAACAAATAAAATATATAAAGGTTCCGGTTATAAGAGTGATTAACAAGTTTGTGCGAAAGCTTTTTTAGCGATTCTCCTTTTCCAGGTCGGCCCGGCTTTTACTTTGAGTCACTAAATAAACCCCAACAAAAACAAGGACTGCCGACAATGTTTTCTGGAAGGAGAAAGTATCTTGTCCCACCATAACGGTAATCAGCGAAGCAATGATTGGCTGTACATAATTATACATACTGACAGTTGTGGGGCGAATGCGTTTCAAAGACATCGGGATCAGCAGGTAAGGAATAAATGTAGCACCTATCAGGACGAAACTGATGGCTCCGATCTCTTTCATATCGAATACTTCCCGTTGGAAAGCGGGTGTCTCAAGCACATGCTGGTAAGTGAATGGCAACAATACGAGCGTGGAAAAAAGAAACATCCATTTCATCATTGTCACGGCCGAATAGCGTAAACTCAAAGGTTTGGATAAAACCAGATAGATCGAATAAATAACCGCACTGGTTGTGATCATCAGGTTTCCGGTAAGGCCACTGGCCTGTCCGGGGCTATGCGTGGATGCTAATATTAAGGAAACGCCTCCGCAACATCCTAATAATACGCCGAATGCTTTCATCTTCGTGATCGGCTCTTTCAGGATAAGGGCAGCCAGCAGCATGACGAAGATAGGGACAGCCGTCGCAATGATGGACGCATCGACCGGTGATGTCCGGTTGAGTCCGACGATAAATAATCCCTGATTGAAACCTACGCCACAAAGGGCACAGATAAAGAGCATGCCGAGGTCTTTTATTGTAACCTTTTCCCGTTTAGTAAACAACGAGGCAATCCAAAAGAGCAGGCAGGCGGAACCCATTCGCATAATGGTAAGTGCCTCGGGTTGCACATGAGCCGGTAACAGATATTTGGAAATGGGCATATTGATAGCGAACATTATATTTGCTATCAGAATCAATATATGGCCCTTTAGTTTTTCTGAGTTCATCGTCTTGCTGCTTTACTGAACGCAAATGTAATCATAATACTTACATAACTGACTTATGTCTGCATGAATTGTAAATCGGGATTCAAATATAATCCTTATCTTTGTGTTTGAAAAAGAACAAACATAATTAAAGATATATATGAAACCAACCCGTATCATTGAGATCTGTGCCAATTCAGCTCAAAGTTGTGTGGAAGCCGAAGCAGGAGGCGCTAAACGTGTGGAACTATGTGCCGGTATTCCTGAAGGAGGTACGACTCCCAGCTATGGCGAGATCAAGACAGCTCAGGCATTAACCTCTTCTATCGATATAAATGTAATCATCCGACCGCGTGGCGGTGATTTTCTGTATACTCCGGCTGAGATAGATGCCATGTTGCTGGATATTGAACTGTGTAAACAGCTGAAAGTTCATGGAGTTGTTTTCGGATGCCTGACAAAAGAAGGAGACATCGATGTCCCTCTGATGCGGAGATTGATAGAGGCTGCCAAACCGTTGTCGGTAACTTGTCACCGGGCCTTTGATGTGTGCCGTGATCCGTTCGCTGCACTGGAGCAACTGATAGAGTTAGGTTGCGACCGTATCCTGACTTCCGGCCAACAGTCGGATGCTGTAAAGGGCATTCCTCTGATCGCCGAACTGGTAAAACGTGCCGACGGACGTATCATCATTATGCCGGGTTGCGGCGTACGGGAAAATAATATCGCACAGATAGAAGCGGAAACGGGAGCGAAAGAGTTCCATACTTCTGCCCGCAGCATCGTTTACAGCCGGATGGAATACCGGAATGAGAACGTTCCGATGGGAAGCAGTATTGTTTCTTCGGAATTTGAAACAGTGGAGACTGATCGTAAAAAAGTGGCAGCTTACCTGTAATAGAAAATGAAATACCGATCGTCCTTTGTTGCCTTTTTATTGTTTACCAGTGCTTTTTGTAAGGCACAACAGGATTCTATTGTCCCCTTTGACAAAGCCTACAAGCGGGTTTATAATATAACAAAGGTAACAGGAGCAAAGCCGGTTATGGACGGGCGCCTGGATGAAAATTTCTGGATGAAGCAGGGAGAATGGTCTGACCGTTTCGTCCAGATTATCCCTTATGAACGGAAGATACCGGCTTCTCCCACCCGGGTAAAGCTGTTTTATGATAATAAATACATCTATGTCGGTGTCTATTGTAAAGATAGCCATCCTGAAAAGATGATCCGCTTTATCGGCAACCGCGACGATAATAGCATGGGAGACCTTATCAGTGTGGCCTTCGATACGTATCATGATTACCGGGCGGCTCCGGAATTCAACATCAATCTGGGAGGAAACAAGACCGACCTGGTCGTTACCGATAAGCTGAATGTCAATCTGAGCTGGAATGCCGTATGGGAAGGAAAGACCCATATCGATATGGCCGATTCCAGTTGGACGGCAGAGTTGCGTATCCCGTTCAGCCAGTTGCGTTATAACCAGCTTTCGGACGATGGAATATGGGGACTTCATGTCCGTCGCATTATCCGCCGGAACAATGAGGTGCAGAACTGGAGTATGATCCCTTTGAAGAATAACGGTCATGTCTTTTCTTTCGGGGAAATGCATGGAATGACCGATCTGCCGAAACCGCGCGGAATAGAATTTCTTCCTTATGTAATGGGCAAATACCGGAATGAACCGAAGATACCCGGCAGTCCTTATCAGAAAGGACATAGCTGGGGAGGTAATATCGGGTTGGATGCCAAATTCGCCCTTTCCGATTTTACGTTGGACCTGACTGTCAATCCTGATTACGGACAGGTGGAACTGGACCCTTCGGTGATGAACCTGACTGCTTATGAAACTTTTTATGACGAGAAACGTCCTTTCTTCCTGGAAGGAAAACATATCCTGGATTTTGCCAACGGTAGCGACATGATGTTCTACACCCGTCGTATCGGTGCTGCGCCGTCTTATACTCCGCTGGGTATTGACAATATAAATAGTTTCGCCGACAGTAAAGACAATGTGCCGATCATTGGTGCTTTGAAACTGACGGGAACGAACAGGCACGGTGTAACCCTGGGAGTCGTGCAGAGTGTAACGGCCCGGTCTTCCGCCAAAGTAACTCGTAGCGGGATGGAAGATGTCGAAGTTGTGGAACCCCTGACCAATTATACGGTGGCACGTGTCCAGAAAAACTGGAAAGGAAACAGTTTGCTGGGAGGAATGCTTACCTCTGTCAACCGTGCACTCGACCAGCCTTACCTGGAAGATTTTATGGTGCGTAATGCGTTTACGGGCGGAGTTGATTTTACGCAGTATTTCAATAACCGCCTTTATTATATAGATGTAAAAGGAATGTTCAGTTCTTTGAACGGCAGCAAGGAGGCGATAACCGTTCTGCAAACGAACCCGGTTCATTATTATCAGCGGGAGTCTGCTGCCGGTTATTTAGGCGTGGACCCGGAGCGTCGCTCTTTGAACGGGACCGGCGGTTATGTGAAAGTCGGACGTAAAGGGAATGCCAAGTGGGCTTTTTCCGAAACATTCAGCTGGTCGTCTCCCGGCTTTGACCTGAACGATATGGGATATATGAAGGAGACGGACAACCGGACGAACGAGACGGAAGTGGCTTACCGTCAAACGGATATCTGGAAGCATTTCCGGTATAATGCGTTTACGTTGACTCAGAAGAATCAATGGAATTATGGCGGAACACCTTTCAGTAACGATGCGGCCCTTCGTTGGCAAAGCATGACGATGAACCGTTATGAGATAGATATGAAAGAAACATTTGTCTGGAACCGCCTGGACAGCCGTATGCTTCGTGGTGGTCCCGACATGCGCCTGAATCCTTATTTCCAGACTTCGGTTAAAGTGAATACGGACAAAGCCCAACGGATGATGTTTATGCTGAAATATGAAGGAAATCATAACCTGGACGGCTATAACCGTTTTAATACACTGTCGCCTAGTCTTACCTTCCGTTTAGGCAACCATGTTTATTTATCGGGCCAGGTAGATTATGCCTGGAATACGGACAATATGCAGTATGTCGGCACGTTGAAGTCGTCGGCTGCTTCATCTGCTCAGGATGATCCTTCCCTGATCTACCTGATGGGGCATATGGATCAGAAAACATACGGGGTAACGATGCGGTTGCAGGTGAACGTGACACCGGATATCTCTATCCAGTTCTACGGTTCCCCGTTTACTTCTACGGCGAAGTTCAGCGATTTTAAAGAGGCTGCCGATACGAAGTCTCATACTTATGACGAGCGTTTCCATATTTTCTCCGGAGATGAACTCAACTATGCTGACGGAACTTATCATATCAAGAGCAAAGGTCGTGAAGCCTCTTTTAAGAATCCGGATTTCAGCTTTAACGAGTTCCGCTCCAACCTGGTGGCACGTTGGGAATATTTGCCGGGTTCTACCTTGTATTTTGTCTGGGAACACCGCATGTCCAACCAGGAAAGCCGGAAGATAGATGGCTGGGGTAGTAACCTGGACCGTATGTTCGGACTTCCGGCGACCAATACTTTTATGCTGAAGATGAATTACTGGTTCAATTTGTAACCGGATTATTTTCAGCTATACAGATTAAATAGTATCTTTACAAAAACAAAATAAAATAGAGCATCATGGAAGAGACACCAAGAAGACTTTATCGTTCGAATAACGGAATGATTGCCGGAGTTTGCGGCGGCATAGCCGATTATTTTGGCTGGGATCCGACACTGGTACGCGTCGGTTATATCCTGTTGAGTATATTTACTGTGTTTTCCGGGGTAATAGCTTATTTGATACTCTGGATAGTTATACCTAAAAAAGGACTATACGAATAATGAATTTCGAGTTATCTTCACCATTCAGCCCGACGGGGGATCAGCCGGAAGCAATAGCGGCTCTTTCGGAGGGCATTCAGAGTGGTGTGCCTTTCCAGACGCTCCTCGGAGTAACAGGTTCGGGAAAGACATTTACTATTGCCAATGTGATCAAGGAGGTGCAGAAACCGACCCTGATCCTAAGTCATAACAAAACACTTGCTGCCCAACTGTACAGCGAGTTCAAAGCCTTTTTTCCGAATAACGCTGTAGAGTATTTCGTTTCCTATTACGATTATTACCAACCGGAGGCTTATCTGCCTTCTACGGATACTTATATTGAGAAGGATTTGCAGATCAACGAAGAGATAGATAAACTGCGTCTCCGTACCACAGCTTCCTTGTTGTCGGGACGGAAAGATGTGATCGTTGTCTCTTCCGTTTCCTGTTTGTACGGTATGGCGGACCCGACAGCTTTTGCCGAGAAGGTGACGCATCTGGAAAAAGGTATGCAGATCGACCGCGATAAACTGTTGCGCCGGTTTGTAGATGCTTTATATGTGAACAACAAGCTGGAGTTTAACAGTGGTTGTTTCCGTGTGAACGGCGATACGGTCGATATTTTCCCCGCCATCGAGTCATTCGACGGCGTAGCTTACCGTATTGAATTCTGGGGAGACGAAATCGACCGTTTGTCTTCTTTCGACCCGAAGACAGGGCAGGAGATAGATGAGCAGGATGAGCTGAATATCTATCCGACAAACCTGTTCGTGACTACACAGGAACGTATCAATGCGGCGATCGGCCAGATCGATGTCGATCTCGGTACACAGGTGAATTTCCTGAAAGAGATCGGCAAGCACTATGAAGCGAAACGTTTATACGAACGTGTCACTTTCGACCTGGAGATGATCCGCGAGCTGGGACATTGTTCGGGCATCGAGAACTATTCCCGTTATTTCGACGGGCGTATGGCCGGTGAGCGTCCTTATTGCCTGCTCGATTATTTCCCGAAAGATTTTATGTTGGTGATTGATGAAAGCCATGTGACGATACCCCAGATACGAGCCATGTACGGAGGGGATTATTCCCGTAAGAAGAACCTGGTGGAATATGGTTTCCGCCTGCCTGCGGCGATGGATAACCGTCCGCTTATGTTTGATGAGTTCGAGTCGCTTACTCCGCTGGCCATTTATGTCAGTGCGACGCCAGCCGATTATGAGTTGGAGAAGAGTGAGGGAATCGTTGTCGATCAGGTGATCCGTCCGACCGGACTGCTCGATCCGGTCATTGAAGTTCGTCCGACATTGAACCAGATCGACGACCTGATGGAAGAGATAACCCTGCGTTCGGCCAAAGATGAACGTGTCCTGGTAACGACCCTGACCAAACGTATGGCGGAAGAACTGACTGCTTATCTGACCCGGATGGGAATACGTTGTAATTATATCCATAGCGATGTAGATACATTGGAACGTATTCAGATCATGGATGATTTGCGGAAAGGTTTGTTCGATGTGCTGATCGGGGTGAACTTACTTCGTGAGGGACTGGACTTGCCGGAAGTTTCTTTAGTCGCCATTTTGGATGCGGATAAAGAAGGTTTCCTTCGTTCCCACCGCTCCCTGACGCAGACAGCCGGACGTGCTGCCCGTAATGTGAACGGGAAAGTAATTTTCTATGCAGATAAGATCACGGCCAGCATGCAACTGACAATGGATGAGACAACCCGCCGCCGGGAGAAGCAGCTTGCCTATAACGAAAAGCATGGGATTACCCCGAGGCAGGTTATTAAGACCAGTGTATCTCTTCTGGGTGAGAAACAGCAACCGGCCACGGCAGAACCGTATGCTTATGTCGAACCGGAACCAAGCCTGGTTGCCGATCCGGTGGTTAAGTATATGAACCGTCCGCAACTTGAAAAAGCGATCGAACGAACGAAGAAGCAAATGACGGAGGCTGCCAAGAAGCTTGACTTTATCGAGGCCGCCCAGTTCAGGGATGAATTGATTAAGTTGGAGGAGTTACTGAAAACGAAAGCATAGAGGGGAAACGATACAACCGGCGCCTGTAAGGGCGGTTCGTGAACCGCCCCTACCATTCGATTCTGATAATAAATGAATATATGAATAAAATCTTTTTATTGTTTTTTTTCTGCTTTCTCTTTTTCCGTGGACAGGCTGCTGATAAGCTATACTGTACCGATGAGGACCGCGCTGTCTTTGACCGCTATCTTTCAGAAATGACTCCGGTGAAGTCGTTGCCAACCGGAGAGTTAATGGTTAAGACAGCCCGTTTCTTCCTGGATGCGCCTTATGTGGCAGCCACATTGGAAAAGGAACCCGAAGGTCTGGTGATCAATCTTCGCGAAATGGATTGTATGACATTGGTAGAGAATGTTGTCGCTTTAACGAAGACTATGCAATCAGCTACCCCGTCTTTTGATGAGTTTTGTAAAAACCTGCAAACGATCCGCTATCGTAACGGGGAAATCCATGATTATACCGACCGCTTGCATTATACGACAGACTGGATCTTTGAGAACCAACGAAAAGGAATAGTAAAAGATGCTACCCGGGAAATAGGAGGAGTCTCCTTGCCTGTCGACGTATCCTTCATGTCTACACATCCGGACAGTTATAAGCCTTTGAGAGAGCATCCGGAACTTGTTGCCCGGATCGCAGCAAAAGAAAAAGAGATCAATGCCCGTCCTTATTATTATATTCCGGAATCGGATATAAACAAATTGGCAGAAGGAATAAAGGACGGAGACATCGTCTGTTTCGTCACGACTATCAAAGGGCTGGACATTTCTCATGTCGGCATTGTTTGCCGGGTAGGGGGTGAACTGACCTTTATCCATGCATCTACTACGCAAAAGAAAGTGATAGTCAACGAAGCTCCTTTACAGAAATACGTGGAAAGTATCAAGCGTAACAGCGGTATAATGATCGTCCGCCCACAAATGTCCTATTAAAATAGTTCGAAGGCAAACTTGAGGCCGATATTCTGGTATTTCCATCTATCGAATCCGGCGAAGGCGGCAACGTTGAAAATATGGTTACCAAAACCATATCCCACCTCTGTGTAACTTGGTAAAACGGGTGTCCACAGTTGGCTGAAATAAAAGCGTTCAGACAGAATGTACTTAGATGTTTTCTTCTTGAACAGTTGTGACAGGATGAAGGGACTTTCGTACATAATATGTCCTTGCACATATTTGTCGGATGCATTGAACCAGAAACTCCTTAGCTGGTTGAATACTCCTCCGAATTCATCTCCCCACGATTCCGGGAACTGGCGGCGTGAGAAATAACGGAAATCGGCAAAGTAAATAGATTTGGGATTCAGATAAATACCTCCGCTGATGTGATAGTTGAGTTTTCTGGACAAACCGAGTGCAATGCTTTGGTGAATATCCGCTTCGATCCGTCCGTAATCGCCGGAACTCTTACCTACTCCGGGGATTGCACGGGCAAATTCGACTGAGATGGTCGGATAATAGGAATACAGATATTCTTTGCGATATCCGTCCATCCAGTAATACTGGCGTGGCGTATAGGAAATGCCGACGACGGGAGTAAAATCATGATAGTTCTCATTGATGATCTCTTCAACTCCTTCTCCGGGGTTGGGTATCTGGCTTTTCTTTTTTACGGGTATGCGGCGGTGATAGGCTGCACCTGCCCAGACTTGAAAACCGTTGAACAACTCAATATTGTTACGGATCTCTGCATAATAATGTTTAAAGTATTCCAGATTCAAATCGTCAAAATTGAATGTGGAATCTTTCAACTGCTCGTTTATCTCTTTCATAATGGCTGAAGAGTAACTCTGGTTACCATTACCGATCGAGAGGCTCAATATACCTTTTTTCTCCGGCAGATATTCCCAGTCTCCGGACACGGTGAAAAAGATTTCTTTCCGTTTGAATACGAAACCTATATCCGGGCGGAAGCGGATCTGACGGTCTTTGTCGAATGTCTTGCTGATGCGCAAACGTTGCCGGTAAGTAATACCGTTATGTCCTGAATATCCCAACTGGAAGGGGTTGAATATCCCGGAATATTTCAGACGGGTGGTCTTGTAATCCATACTGATCGTATTCGTGAACTTCTCCGTCAGTTTCAGGTATTTCGTGATATTGGCAGTGTCTATTCTTTGCTCATTGTTATCACTGTCTGTATGGTATAAGGATTGTTCTTCTTTTGTTAAAGGAATATCCCGTTCTTTGTTCCAGAAAGCAGTGTCTGTGATAATTGGGACCGTATCTGAAGATAACTTATAATATCCGGTCAGGTCCAGTGATCTCTTTTGTTGAGTTTCATTATCTTCTTCCACCCATTCCACCGCTTTATAAGTGAATGAAGAATGATAGCTGGTAGCAATGGCATTCCCCAGAACATGGTAACGCAGATACAGGCTCGCCTTGTCCGGAAGGATAAAGCGTCGGTAATCGCGTCCGAATGTCATGACCAGGTTGAATTCGGCGAAATCGAAACGTCCGTTTACATCTATTTTGTCGATGATCCAGGACTGGTCACGGATATACAGGTCGCCGCAGATAAGTTTCTGGCTCCACAGCTTCGGCATGAAGCGTATTTTATAAATCTTCAGTCCGCTGGTATCGCTTACACTTTCCAGGTCGAATGTATAGAATTTGGATGCTTGCTTGGTCATGGGGGTGATGATACCCTCGTTGTATATGGTGGAGGAATATACATTCAGGTTGAGGAATCCCAGTGCTTCCTGTTGCTTTTTGCTGTTGGGAATACTGTTTCCGTTTACTGCCCGGAAGTTATGCAGGAAATTGTTGGGAGCGTTGAACTTGGAATCGCTGATCATCTCGAAGATCATGTCTTTGTTTTTCCGGTCTACAGGGAAAAGATGATGGGCGAAACGCATCAGAAAGTTTTGTTTGAGTATTTCCGTCCGTCCTTTTATATATATTTCCGCTTCGTACCGGGAGAGGACATGCTGGTATTTTTCGGCGTTTTTAATCACCTCTTCCATAATGGAATCTGCTTTTACAGACGATTCTGTTTTCTCCTTTAGGTCGGGCAACACCTTATTTCTATAATTGCTTTCCGCTTTGGCGAGAGCATTTATAGTCAATAAAATCAGAGTAAATATCAAAACGTATCTTTTCAACAAATTATCACCCCTTTTGATGCAAACGTAACGAATAAAATTGAAATGAGTAGCAAAAGAAAGTAAAATGTATCCAGGAACACAATTTATAGTATCAAATATTTTACTAATTCAAAAGAAAAGTTGTACATTTGTGCTTCATAAGTATGTTATAAAACAGTCGTGGTTAAGCAACAAAAAGAAGAGGTCGATCTGTCGGCCAGTTTAGCAGAAGTATGGAGAGTTCTGACCGAAAAGGAACGGGACATTCTCCGTAATAATTCGACGATCCAGCATTTCAAACGTAACGAGTTGATCTATTGCGAGGGCGACGAACCAAGGGACATGATGTGCTTACTGAGAGGCAAAGTGAAAATCTTTAAGGAAGGTGTTGGCGGTCGTAGCCAGATCATCCGGATGATTAAGCCTGTACAGTATTTTGGTTATCGTGCTAATTTTGCTCAGGAAAATTATCTGACGAATGCGTCTGCATTTGAGGCATCTGTTGTTTGTCTGATACCGATGACAGTGGTTACTGAGCTATTGATGGGTAACCCTAACTTAGCCATGTTTTTTATTCGCCAGTTGTCGTTTGACCTGGGGGTTGCGGATGAACGTACCGTTAACCTTACGCAGAAGCATATCCGGGGTCGTCTGGCAGAATCTTTGTTATTCCTGAAAGATAGTTATGGATTGGAAGAGGACGGGGCTACTTTGAGTATTTACCTGTCGCGTGAAGATTTGGCAAATTTGTCGAATATGACCACTTCCAATGCTATCCGTACTTTATCAACTTTTGTAGCTGAGCGCATCATCGCTATCGACGGTCGGAAGATCAAGCTGATAGATGAGGATAAGCTAAGGAAGATCAGTAAAATGGGATAATAAGAATAATACATTAAAAAAGGAGCATCGGGAATGAGGCTCCTTTTTTTTGTGTCCGTATGTTTCTTCCGGGGGGATTATCCCCCTTCTTTCTTATCAAAATCTTATTCCCTGATCGCTTCACGGATACGTACTAACCGGGTTAGCAGACCTTCCAGCAAGTCTAACTGTAACATGTTCGCTCCGTCGGATTTTGCTTTAGCAGGTTCCGGGTGAGTTTCGATGAATAGTCCGTCGGCTCCTACGGCGATAGCGGCCTTGGCTATTGTTTCGATCAGAGCGGGCAGACCTCCTGTTACGCCAGATGTCTGGTTGGGTTGCTGTAAGGAATGGGTGACGTCCATGATGACCGGGTAACCGAATTCCTGCATTTGCGGGATTCCGCGATAATCGACAACCAGGTCTGTATAGCCGAATGTCGTGCCTCGTTCGGTGATCATAACGTTGTCATTTCCTGCATCGGCCACTTTCTGTACGGCAAACTGCATGGCTCCCGGGGAAAGGAACTGGCCTTTTTTGATATTGACAATTTTTCCAGTATTGGCGGCGGCAACCAACAGGTCGGTCTGACGGCACAGGAAAGCAGGGATCTGGAGGACATCGACATACTCGGCGGCCATGGCTGCTTCATGTGTTTCATGGATGTCCGTTACGGTCGGAACGTTGAAAGTTTCACTGACCTTGCGTAAGATCTTCAGGGCTTTTTCATCGCCGATCCCGGTAAATGAATCCAGGCGGGAGCGGTTCGCTTTGCGGTATGAGCCTTTAAAGATGTAAGGAATATTCAGTTTTCCGGCGATGCCCACTACCTTTTCTGCAATACGCAGAGCCATATCTTCCCCTTCGATCACACATGGACCCGCCATCAGGAAGATGTTGTCTTTATTCTTAAAATCGTTAACTGTTATCATAATCGTTATGTTGTTTTATTTCAGTATTTATCAGAATTGAATGTAGTGTCGTTGGTAGGGGCGGGGTCTGCCCGCCCTTCTCCATCGTTTGTTATATTATTGTCGCAAAGGGCGGGTAAACCCCGCCCCTACAAAACCTGTCATTTGGGGTTCAATATTTTCTAAAAAGGAATTATTCTTGTTTTAATAACTCCAATGTCCTTTCGATTTTCTCTTCTGTCGGCAGGGTCGCATCGATCCAGTGGATGGTGCATCCCCGGCGTTCCATTCCCCGGAACCAGGTCATTTGCCGTTTGGCAAACTGGTGAATGGCTATCTCTAATTGAGAAACCATTTCTTCGTAAGAAAGTTCACCTATAATATATAATGTAAGGTATTTATATTCCAGACCGTAATAAATAAGGTCTTCCGGCTTGACACCCGAAGCAATGATACCTTTTACTTCATCCACCATGCCCTCGTCGAGGCGGGCACGCAGTCGCCTGGATATCTTCTCCCTCCGTAGCTCCCTGTCAATGTCTATGCCGATGATCAGACTATCTATCGGATCATACTCGTTCGCATCCGGAGCCTGCGTTTTATAATATTCTTCAATCTCGATGGCACGGATCGCCCTCTGTGCCGAATCGACATCCGTCTTGTTGTGCAACACCTTGTAAGTTGCCAGAATCTCTTCCAGTTCAGCCAGCGATTTATTCTTTAACGACTCTCTTAATTCCGGATTCTGCGGAACATCCAGCAGTTTGTATCCTTTCAATACAGCTTCGATATACATCCCTGTGCCTCCGCAAAGGATCGGCAATTTCCCATTTCTCTGTATTGCCTGGTAAACGCGGAAGAAATCATGCTGATATTCGAATACATTATATTTATATCCCGGATCACAGATGTCGATCAGGTGATAAGGAATCACTTTGCCGTTTACGGTATAATCAGCCAGGTCTTTCCCCGTTCCGATATCCATGCCGCGATAGATCTGGCGGGAATCGGCACTGATAATCTCCGTATCCAACCGGTCGGCCAATACTGCGGCAAAAGGCGTTTTGCCGGAAGCTGTCGGTCCAAGTATCGTTATAAGTTGATATGTTCTCATAGGGTGACAAAGATAGTGCAAACCGAGCGCAGAATAAAATGAAAGATAATAAAAAAGCCGTCCCCTTTGCAGAGGACGGCTTCCATATACTGATTTGTATTTGATTACTTACCAGCGATAACGCGAGCCATTTCACAAACTTTGTTTGAATAACCCCATTCGTTGTCATACCAAGAAACGATCTTAGCGAAGTTGTCATCCAAAGAGATACCTGCTTTAGCATCGAAGATAGAAGTGTTAGAGCAGCCACGGAAGTCAGTTGAAACAACTGCATCTTCTGTGTAACCCAGTACACCTTTCAATTCGCCTTCAGAAGCTTCCTTCATAGCAGCCTTGATGTCGTCCATTGTAGCAGCCTTTTCCAGAACTACTGTCAGGTCAACAACAGAAACGTCAGATGTCGGAACACGGAAAGCCATACCAGTCAGTTTACCGTTCAATACCGGCAGAACTTTACCTACAGCCTTAGCAGCACCTGTAGAAGAAGGGATGATATTTTCAAGGATACCACGGCCACCTCTCCAGTCTTTCTTAGAAGGACCGTCTACTGTTTTCTGAGTAGCAGTAGCAGCGTGAACTGTAGTCATCAAACCTTTAACGATACCGAACTTGTCGTTCAATACTTTAGCGATAGGAGCCAAGCAGTTAGTAGTACAAGAAGCGTTAGAGATGATGTCCTGACCTGCGTAAGTTGTGTGGTTAACACCATAAACGAACATAGGAGTAGCGTCCTTAGAAGGAGCAGACATGATAACTTTCTTAGCACCAGCCTGGATATGTTTGCGAGCTGTTTCGTCAGTCAGGAAGAAACCTGTTGATTCAACAACAACTTCAGCACCAACTTCGTCCCATTTCAGGTTAGCAGGATCCATTTCTGCAGTCAAACGGATTTTGTTACCGTTTACTACCAGGTTGTTACCTTCTACAGCAACTGTACCATCGAAACGACCGTGTACTGAGTCATATTTCAGCATGTATGCCAAGTAATCAGCATCCAACAAGTCGTTGATACCTACGATCTGAATATCATTGCCGAAGTTCTTAACTGCAGCGCGGAACACCATACGTCCGATACGGCCGAAACCGTTAATACCTACTTTAATCATTGTAATAAAACTTTTATGGGTTTATTAAAAATATTACATAAAATCCAATTAACAGCCACAAGGAGTTGCGCATGAAGCCAATATCGTCAGCATTGCGGTGAATGCCATAAAGAGAATCAAATTACGTTTCATTATTATCCTTGTTTTTAACGACTGCAAATTTAGTCCTATTTTTTTATTCTTCCTTTATAAAAAGGAGAAAAATATGTCCTCTAACATAAATTAAATGTTAGGAGTTATTTCTTTTTCTTAAACAGAAGATTCGTAAACCAGCTTTGTGCCTTTCGGATTCCCCATGTCAGCAAAAAAGGTCTGGCAACATCCCAGGCAACCGGGAGTAGTCCTTGTGCTATGCTCAGATAATCCGAGAAACCCATCGGGGTAACCGGCTGGTCGTTTGTCGCAGCAATTGCGTCGGAAGATTCTGTCTTTTTCGATTTAGTGTTTGGAAAGAGTAAGGTAGTAAAGCCGGAAATCAACAGACTGCCTGCATTTTCCTGAATATACGAAAAGTCGTCATTCAGTTTTTGTTCCTGTACGACACATTGCCTCCGGATCTGTTCTTTGTCAAAAATCAGCTTCTCCAGCGGTGTCAGCGGCTTGTTTTGTATCTGTTGTTGCATCGTCTTTTTCGTCGTTACCGTTTAATGCTGCAATCACAACGTTGAGAACGGTGTTGCAGATTCTTTGTTTGTTCATTATAATGAGTCCGATCAACAGGAGATATAATACCGCCACAACAGCGAACCCGGCTCCCGAAGAACCGAACATATCACCCAGAAAGAACCCTAACGCCAGGAATATGAACAGGATGGCAAAGAAAGCCAGAAACAATAAAATTAAGCCATACGAAAGAACCGCGATCAATTGCCCGCTTCTCTCGTATGTGCTTAACTTTAAAAGTTCAAGCTTTAATTCTACGTAAGTCGAAACATCTTCTTTCAGCTCACGAAAGATTTTTCCTGAATCTTTTTCCATAAATAATTATTCAGCTACGATTTCTTCTGTAGCCTTTACAACTTCAGTCTTACCTTCTTTGTACTTGGCGAGAGCGGAATTAAAGCCTTCTTTTACTTTTCCAACTACACCGTTCAATTCTTCCAGTAACTGTTCTCTCTTATCGGTAGCTGCCAAATATCCAACTGCTGCACCAACTGCTGCACCAACTACCAAACCTAGTAATAATTTAGAATCTACATTTTTCATAACTCTTACATTTAAATGTGTCTACTAATGTAACGATTTTATGCGGATGATAGTTTACTTCTGCATTAACTTTTCATGTTAAATAAAGTTACTGTTTCTGTGTCTTGACGGCCACCCAGTTGTTTTTCTCTGTATGAGAAATGAAATTCAAGCCGTTTCTTTTACATTCTTCTTCGATGGCGGGAATATCTTGTGTGTAGAATCCGCTCATAAAAAGTAGTGCCCCGGATTTCATACAGCTGGTATAGTGACGGATATCATTCAAAAGTATATTGCGGTTTATGTTGGCAAATACAATATCGAACTGTCCGAAAGTCGGGATTTGTTCGGCTCCTCCCAATACGACCTGTATATCTTCGGTATTGTTCAGGCGGACATTTTCCAAAGCGTTGTTGTAGGCCCATTCATCGATGTCGATGCCAACTACTTTACAGGCTTTCTTCATTTTAGCGAGGATTGCCAGGACAGCCGTTCCGCATCCCATATCCAGCAGGTCTTTACCTTCCAGGTCGAGTTTGAGCATCTCACTGATCATCAGGAAGGTCGTTTCATGGTTGCCTGTCCCGAATGCCATTTTAGGGTCTATAATAATATTATATGTATAACCCGGCTCCGGTTCATGGAAAGAGGCGCGAATGATGCATTCGTTTCCGATGCGGATGGGTTTGAAATAGTTCTTTTCCCATTCTTCGTTCCAGTCCTTGCTCTCGATAAACTGTTCGGAGTAATGGATTGTGACGTTTTCCAGCGGAAATTCTTTCAGTTTGTCGACTAATGCCTTTACATTATATAATTGATCGGAGATATAAGCCTGCAGGCCGTCTTCGTTTTCGGTGAAACTTTCAAAACCGATTTCTCCCAGTTCGGATGCCAGTACATCGCTGATGATTGTTGCCTCGATAGGCGATTCGTATGTGAATTTCAGTTCGTAATAGTTCATATTTATATTCTTTAGTCATTTGCAGGGACAAAGGTATCGAATATATTTAAATCGTGGTTGTCCGCCTGATCAATTCTGCAACAAGGCAAAGACTGTTTCCTGTTTGTCTATAAACTATTTTTTATCTTATGAAAAAGTATTTCCTGGCATGTGAATAACTATCGGTTAGGTGTACAGGTTATCCTATATAAGGCGTACTACTTATCCTGTATATGGTGTACACCTTATGTACGATAAGTAGTACACCATATTAATAGTTGCTAGTATATAAAGATTTAGATACTCAGCTATAGGCAAATACTTCTTTGTCGGGTAACGAATAGTTGTTCCTGTGCCTGGTGGAGAAAGGCTTAATTTCTATTGTATGTACCCCGTTTTTAGGGATGGATAGTCCGTATTGAATAAAAAATGTTTATTTTTGAGGACAAATTAAGATGGTTTAAGTAAAAATTGTCCTGGCATTATATATGTTTGATGTTTCTTCATTATATAAACTGAAAGAAGGGAACCGGAAGGCTTTTAATGATATGTTTCGTTATTATTATCCCCGGGTAATGGCCTATGTCGCTACTATCGTGGAGCAGGAGATGGCGGAAGATATTGTTCAGGATGTTTTTTTGAATGTGTGGGAAAACCGTAAAAAAATATATGTAGGAGAAGGATTCCATTCTTATTTGTTCCAATCGGCTTATACGCGTTGTGTCGATCATTATCGGAAAACACAGTCTGCCGGAAAATATTTGCTTCAGGCAGAGAAATCCGTATGGGAGGAGTATGCTGATTCATTGAGATCGGATGCGTCTGTTCTGGAGGAGATTTATTCAAAAGATTTTTATAAACTATTACATAATCTGCTGGGAGAATTACCTTCCCAACGCCGCGAAGTCTTCATTCTTACTTATATAGAGGGGCTTAAATCAAAAGAAGTGGCTGAGCGGCTTCAAATGCCCCAACGTACGGTAGAAAGTCATATTTATTTGGCGATCAAGTTCCTGAAAGCACATATGTCTAAGCAGGATTTCTATTTGTTTTCTCTTCTGTTTCTTTTCCGGCAGGGAAATTTTTAAAAAAAAGATTCTTTTGCTCCGTAGTTTCTTTCTCTCATACGTTTTGCTGATATAAAGGATAAAAAATGGATTTCGATTACGGACTTTTGGCAAAATATCTGGCGGGCAATATCTCTTCCGACGAAATGCAGGAGATGTTGGCCTGGGGTAATTTATCTCCGGATAATAAAACAATATTGTCGGATGTGATGCGTCTGCGTGTGTCCTATCATTCGATGTATTATAAAAGTCCGGATCGTATTGAAGAGGCTTTGGGAAAGGTAAACGGCAAGATCGACCGGTCGAATCGTTTTCATTTGATGCGTAACGTGTTGCAATATGCAGCTGTCTTTTTGGTGCTGGTGTCCTGCTTTTATGGAGGTTACGAGTATTTTCAGCCTGAAAAACAGATATGTATTGTAGTTAAGCCCGGCCAAGATGTGAAAAAAGTTATGCTTGCCGACGGAACTTGTGTCTGGTTGAAGGGCGGCTCGACATTGAAGTATCCGGTATCGTTCTCTGACGAGAATCGTCAGGTCTCCTTGCAAGGAGAAGCTTTCTTTGAAGTCTCAAAGAAAGCAGGAGCAGTTCTCGCTATTTAATGTTTTTACCGGATATGTGGATATCCAGGTAAAAGGTACTTCCTTTGATGTAAAGATCGATAATGAAAATAAGAAAGTTGAGACAGTTCTGGTCAGTGGGCAGATAGAGCTGTTGGATATTAACCGGAATAAAGTATTGGATGTCTCTCCCGGAGAGAAAGTGACTTATAACCAAAACAAGAATGAATACACCTCGGAAGCTATAGATGTAAATATCTCGACAGCCTGGCGGTTAAGGCAGTTTGTGTTTGAAAATGCCACCCTGCGCGAAATAGTAAATAAACTATCCGTAAAATTTAATGTGAACATCAATATCGAGTCTTCAGCTCTTGCTCGGCGTAAATTTCGCTGTGTGATCAATGAGGACGAAGGACTTGCCGATATCCTGAATCTGTTGGGATACCTCGCGCCGATCCATTATAAGGTGGAAGGAAAAGAAGTTTTTATATATGAACAACCCCAAAAAGTAATGCCTATGGTAAAATGACCGAGAGTAGAAAAATGAACACACAACAAGAAATCTAACTGAAAAATTAGTACTAACATTATTAAATCACATGTATGATTAAAAAAGTTTCTATTGCGACATTAGCAATGTTTTTGACAGCATCGTCCGTAACGGCAATAAACGATGCGCAATCTTTGTATGTGAATCTGGAACTGACGTTGAATCGAACAACTGTCGGTGCAGTAATACAAAGTATAAGTGAACAAACCGGGTATGAATTTTCTTATGATGAATCTTTGTTAAATAAGAAAATCTCCAACGTATTTGTTAATTTAAAAAATGAACACATAGAAAAAGTGCTCAAAGAGGTTTTTAAAGATACCGGTATTTCTTACAAGATTGTGAATAACCGTGTGTTTTTGAAAGACAATAGTGTGAAAAGGAATGTTCGCACAGAACAGGTTGTAAATGAAGTGCAACAGAAGGAGAGAAGAATATCTGGTGTCATTGTCGATGAAGAAGGAGCATCGATCATTGGTGCAAACATTACTCTCGAGGGAAATAGCAGTGTTGGAACAGTAACAGATGCTAATGGGAGGTTTGTCTTAAGCAATATTCCCGCCGGGGCTACTTTACTTGTTTCCTATATAGGCTATTTAGAGCAGAGAATTCGGGTGGAAGATGGGAAGGTCTCTTATCAGGTCACATTACATGAAGATACCCAAAAGTTGGATGAAGTGATCGTTGTCGGATACGGTGTAGAGAAAAAAATAAATATGACCGGAGCTATCACTAATGTGAAGACAGAAGAGTTATCTACAATTTCAACGACCAATTTATCTAATACTTTAGCGGGTCGCGCACCGGGATTGACAATTGTCGGGAGTTCTGGTTTCATGGGAGCAAGTTCAGAAATCCGTATGCGTGGTGGGTTCGGTGATCCGTTATTTGTTATTGACGGGATTATCCGGGATAAAGCGGCATTCGATGCACTTGAGTCGAACGAGATCGATCAGTTGAGTTTTTTAAAAGATGCTGCAACAGCTTCTGTTTATGGATCGAAAGCGGGTAATGGAGTGGTCCTGGTGACAACTAAGTCGGGAGCGGATAGTATGGGGAAACCCAAATTTGAATATCAGGGATCATATACGTTCAATAAACCCACTCGTAAGTTATTTACAGATGAGATGAGTGCTTACAAAGAGTTGGTTTATCAGAATTTAGTTGCTGAAGCTAATGGACTGGCCAGACCTAATAATGACGAAGAGATGGAATATGCTAAGACGCATGATTATAATGTGAATGACCTGATTTGGCAAAATCCATGGAATACAAAGCATTCTATTAGTGCGACAGGTGGTACTGAAAAAGTTAAATACTACGTTTTAGGAAGTTTTATCAGAGAAGAAGGATCTTACAAGAATCTGGAAAATAATAAGTATTCGTTCCGATCTAATTTGACTGTAAATCTGAGTAAGTATATATCATTGAATGCAAATGTTTCCGGCTACCAGAAAGACGATAGACGATTCAATTGGTCTGGAAGTGGCGATGACAGTGAGGATATATTCGACTTTTATAGAACTACGTTTAACTGTTTACGGACTGTGCCATCCTATGCTTATCTGGATGGAACTCCGGCAAATGAAAAGACAGATTATCCAATATATCCGGATGTTAGTAATTTCAAAGGTTGGAATGTCGCAGACGTAATATTGGGTGATCGTTATATTAAAACCCGTAGGCGTAATGTAAACGGTATTTTATCATTAAATTTTGATTTGGGTAAGTTTTTACCTGGATTATCGACAAAAATAACCGGAAATTACATCATCAACGACTATGCCCGTAAAAAATATCTTACCCATCAGAAAGCATATAATTTTCAATCGGCTGACCCTAATAACCGGTTTGTTCCGGGACCGTTGGATTTGAATAAATATAATATCTTTACATTTGGATCCAATTATGAGAATCTGACTTATGGTTCCCGTCAATTTTGGAATGAACAGTTTGACTGGACGGTGAACTATAAAAATAAGTTTGGTAAGCATGAAGTAGGCGGAATGATTACTTTTGAGCAAGCTCAAAGTCAGGGTGAAGCCATCTATGCAACAGCGAATGATCCGCTGACGGCTTATGACCAATGGTTTGTGTTTTCGACCGATCCGGAAAGACGAACGGTTTCAGTAAATGAATCGGAGAATTTAGGCTCGCATTTGTCGTGGATCGGACGTGCTACATATAATTATGATTCCAAGTATATAGCAGAGTTTTCATTCCGTTATGATGGAAATAATAAATTTCCAAAAGAAAGCAGATGGGGCTTTTTCCCCTCGGCCTCACTTGGATGGCGTATCAGTAAAGAAGCCTTTATGGAGAGTGCTTCTAGTTGGCTTGATGACTTGAAAATAAGAGCGTCTTATGGTACTACAGGTAACGATTTAAATACATCGAATGCGTCGATCGGATATTTCCAATATATAGAAAGATACACTTCCGGTAACAGTTATATGTTTGGCAATGGGTTGGCTAATGGTATTCAATCAGGCAGTATGCCGACTTATAATTTGACCTGGGCTACATCATCGACTGTCAATGGTGGTTTGGATTTTACATTTTTAGGTAATAAGTTAAGTGGTACTATCGATGGATTCTATAGAAAGGAAACTGATATTTTGGGTTCAAGAACTTCTTCTTTACCTAGTACCTATGGTGCATCGTTGGCTCCTGAAAACTATGCTGAACGTTCATGGAGAGGTGGAGAATTCACATTAAGTTGGAGAGATAAGGCTAAACATGGAATAAACTATTCTCTTTATATGAATATAGGCTATTCCAAAGATCGCTGGGATGTATTGGATGAATCGGTAATTTATATGACAGGTAATCTGAAAGACTTGTCTTTGGTTGGAATGTCGGCAGGACGTATCACGGGTTTGAAAGTGGATCATTTGTTAACAGATCAAGCAGAAGTGGATGAATTGATCGCTAAAGGATTTAAGCAGTATGGACGTGATCCGTACCTTGGCGGTCTTTTATTTCAGGATACTCGTGGTGATGGTTATGCTCCGGGGCCGGATGGTAAAATTGATGGAAATGATTCATATAATTTGCTTTCAACAAACGGCACGCCTCGTATTAACTATGGTTTTGGAGGTAGTTTCAGTTGGAAGGGGATAACTATCGATATGCACTTTCAGGGAGTCGGCAGTTATGACCGGTTGGTAGGCTGTGAGGCTACGCAGGGTATGCCTCAATATGGAGGTAATACACGTCCGTATTATCCTATCTGGACAAGTGATAAATGCTGGAGTCCGGACAATCCCGATGGAGTTTATCCTCGTGTAATCGGTAAGAACCAATATGAATCAGGCTATGGTAATACTGATTTTTGGATGCGAAATGGTGCGTATTTACGTTTGAAGAACCTTAACGTAGGATATGATTTACCTAAGGTGGTTCTTCGTCCGTTGGGACTGACCCATGCCCAGGTATTTATGAACGCAACCAACTTATTCTCTATCTCTGCGATGAATGAGTTCATGGATCCTGAACAAAAATATTACGATTCATTCCCTTTGATGAGATCGTTTACATTTGGTCTTAATTTCTCATTTTAAAATTAAAAAATATGAAACTGAATAAATTAAAACAATCATTGGTTGGTTTGGTAACTATATTGCTGGTCAATGGATGCAATAGTTTGGATATATCAAATTTGTGGAATTATGATGCGGACTTGGTTTGGAATGATGATAACCTGGCAACAGCGTATGTGACCGATCTCTATGGCGATATTTTCAGTGGATGGTCTACAAGTGCTGATAATACAGCAGAACAACAAACTGGTATTCCGTTTATGTTAAGTACTATAACGACATCGGGGAGTGGTTATAAACGATGGAATTATACCAATATCCGTAATATTAATTTAGGTATCGAATATCTTGCGGAGGGAGCTTGTTCCGAGTCCGTTAAGAATAGTCTGACAGGTCAGATGCTATTTATGAGGGCCTATGAGTATGGTGAAATGGTCGTTTATCATGGAGGTATGCCCTATATTACCAAAGCTCAGGATAAAGATAAAGACGACCTGTATGTAACTCGTAATTCTACAGCGGAATGCTTTGATTTGATAATTAAAGACCTGGATGATGCTATTGCACTGCTTCCGGCAAAAGCTACGGGTAATAATTATGGACGTATAGATCAGTGTTTTGCTAAAGCATATAAGGCAAAGATGTTGCTTTATAAAGCTTCTCCGCAGTTTAATCCGAGTAACATGTATGATAATAAATATTGGAGCGAAGCTTATACGGCTGCAAAGGAGGCATATGACTTCTGTATATCCCAAGGAATTAAATTGACCGCAAATTATGCTGATAACTGGTTGGTGGATGGCAATTCGGAGGTCGTTTTTCCTATTATATACAGCAATCCGGATAAGACTGCAGGATGGGAAAACACTATTCGTCCGTCTTCTTTGAGTCGTAGTAATGCCAGTAATACACCTACCTGGGACATGGTAAAAGCTTTTCCTATGATGGACGGAAAGAGGTTTGATGATCCGGACGGCAAGTATTATGTTGGTGAAGAATCCGAGTTTTTACAGAAATATTGGAAGAACCGTGATCCTAGATTTGAGGATTGTATCCTATATAATGCAGATTTGTATCCTGTATCAGGAACCGCTTCAGGATATCGTCAATATACTTCGGTGGGTATAGCGGTTAGAGAAGATTCCTATGGAATCAATCCGAATGTAGGTAGCACTGCTACACAAAATGATGCAATCAGTGGTATGTATGTGCGGAAAGGATCAGATTTGTCATTAAGTCAAGATTTGGTATCGACCTATGACCATGATTACCCATTCATGAGATTAGCTGAAGTCATGTTTATCTATGCTGAAGCAGCCAATGAAACAGGTCACGAAGATACAGCCATAGATATGTTGAAGCAGATTCGTAAACGGGCTGGTATCGAAGCTGGAGAAAATGGATTGTATGGATTGAAAGTCAGCAGTCGTGAAGAGATTCGCCAGGCTATTCTTGATGAACGTAATGTAGAATTGTGCTTTGAAGGGCATCGTTTTATGGATCTGAGAAGAACTCGTAAAATGATGCAATTGAACGGACTGCAAAAATATGGAATCGAAGCTATCGCTATCAATGAAGATGGTACTGAAATGGATATTGCTGAAGCTACCCAAAAAGCCAAGACGTATTCATTGGTTCCTGATAATTTTAAATATATACTTAGAATGGTACCGATCAGTGCCATTGCCGAAAATAAATTTTTGATTCAGGAATCTTATTATTTCTTTCCGATCCAGGAAAGTAAAATATTAGAAAATCCGAATCTGGAACAAAATAATAACTGGGGTGGCACATTCAATCCTACTATGGAATAATTGAACGGATAATTTTGAGACGGAAGGTTTATTTTTAAACTTTCCGTCTTAACTTTGTACTGACTAAAATAAATTTCTACATTATGAAAGTAAAGCATTGTTTGGTGGCAGCAGCCTTGTTGTTTGCCTTTACAACGGCGCACGCCGCTGATAAAATCACGATCGGTGTCATCCAGTATGATCTGACTGATATCGATAAAAGTTTCAAAGATCTGCATGACCAGGGATTCGGGTCCTGCGAAATCAGTTACAGGAAAAATACACTGACGAAAGATTTTGCTGAAAAGGTAAAAGAGGCTTCGAAGAAATATGATATCAAAGTGACTACTTTGGTTGGTGTGCCCGGTAGTAAAAGTACGTGGAACTTCCGGAAGGGACCGGCAACGATCGGGTTGGTGCCTACAGACGAACGGGCAGAAAAGATCAAAGTGTACCATGAAATGATCGACTTTTGTGCGATGGCTGATATTCCGGCAATGCACTCCCATTTCGGATTTATTCCGGAAGATCCTTCTTCCGAACAATATAAAGATTTTGTCAAGGTAATGCAGGAACTGGCGAATTATGCGAAAGAACGCAATGTCCTGATTTATTTTGAAACAGGGCAGGAGACACCGACAACATTGATCCGTGCCATAAAAGATATAGGAACCGGAAATGTGTTCATCAATTGTGACCTGGCAAACCTGTTGATGTACGGAAAGGCTAACTCTTTGGATGCCGTGAAACAGTTCGGACCTCTTATCAAAGAGTTTCATGCTAAAGACGGAAAATATCCGGACCCCGATAACCCTTATGAATTGGGGGCGGAAGTACCTATCCCAACCGGAGATGTTAATTTTCCAGCAGTTATTGCCGAATTGAAGAAACAGGGTTTTCAGGGAGCTGTCACCATCGAGTGTGAGTTGAACGGCTCCCAACATGATTATGTCATAAAAACTCGTAAATATTTGCAAGAGTTATTGGATAAATAATATCTTTGTGAGACGTTAGAGGGAGATTTTGCTTTCTAACGTCTTTTTTAATACGGAAAAAATTACAATTGCTAATCAATATTATACATTAATTTGTACTATGAGAACAAACAGAAGGGACTTCCTTAAAACCCTTGGGGGAATTGCGGCCTTTACGATTGTGCCGCGTCACGTGCTTGGTAATGGCTTTATCGCTCCAAGCGACCAGTTGACAAAAGGTATTATAGGTACAGGCGGAATGGGACGTGGTCATGTGAACTATGCCGGAACACGTCTGGTTGCCGTTTGTGATGTCGACAAAAAGCATCTTGAACTGGGGAAACAATTGGTGAAGGATAAGATCGCTGCTTATCATGATTTCCGTGATCTGATACTCGACCCTAACGTTGATATCGTGCATATTGCGACGCCTCCCCACTGGCATGGTATTATGTCGGTAGAAGCTGCCAAAGCAGGAAAAGATATCTGGTGTGAAAAACCGATGACACGTACGATCGGTGAAGGTAAACGTGTGATGGAAGCGGTAAAACAGAACGGACGCATGTTCCGTCTGAATACCTGGTTCCGTTTCGCTGACCCCTTCTACGGACTGGGTACTCCCGTTAAACCGTTGAAGAAACTGGTTCAGAGTGGTCTGCTTGGCTGGCCGTTGAAAGTAACGATCAGTAAACATACCGGTTTCGACTGGAAATTCTACTGGGTAGGTAAAGAATATCTCGAACCGCAAACAGTTCCTTCCGAACTGGATTACGATATGTGGTTAGGCCCGGCTCCTTATAAACCTTATAATGCACACCGTGTTCACCAGACATTCCGCGGATACTGGGATTATGACGGTGGCGGACTGGGTGATATGGGACAACATTATATCGACCCTGTACAGTATTTCCTCGGAAAAGATAACACAAGCCCTGTGAAGGTGGAAGTGGATGCTCCTCAACAACATCCGGATGCTGTAGGAACATGGCGTTCTATTACCTATACATACGACGACGGTTGCCAGATCGTTCTTTGGGGTGGCGACTTCGGTGATCCTAATACGCCGTATATCTCCGGTCCGAACGGTAACGTTTATAAGAATTTTGTATGTGATATCCCTGATTGGGAAAAGAAACTGGCCGATTTCCCGGAACCTGAACCACAGGTGACCGACTTTATCGAGTGTGTAAAGACACGCCAGCCTTTTGCCTTGAATGAACGGAATGGATTCCGCTCGTCTACGATCGTGAATATGGGTGCTACCGCACTTCGTCTGAATCGTACGTTGGAATTCGATCCGGTGAAACTAGAATTTGTGAACGATGAGGCCGCTAACCGTCTGCTCGACCAGCCGATGCGTGCGCCCTGGAACATTTAATTAGGGGTTAATATACTAAATCAAAAGAGAATAAAATGAGAAAAGCATATATATCGATTGCCAGCTTGCTATTATTCGGCAGCGTACTGATGGCTCAGTCTCCGGCAAACCGTACAGCTAAAACAACTGCGGCAGATGTACTGGCCCAGATGCCTGCTGAGAAACAGGCTGAATATAATAAACTGATCAATGACCTGAAAGGTACCGGCGAAGAGGGGGTACTGATGTTGGTCAACATGATAAACGCTCCCGGAAAGGGTAGCAATGCACAGGTGGATTACGCTTTGAGCGGCCTGACGCATTATGTGATGGCGAAAGGAGAAGAAAGTGCCCGCTTGGCAACAGCAAATGCATATCTGAAAGCCCTCGATATGGTGAACGAACGTGAGACCAAGGCCTTTATTATCCGCCAGCTTCAAATCCTGGGACAAGACGAATGTATCGATGCGCTGTCTGCTTATCTGGGTGATGAAAGCCTGAGTGGTCCGGCTGCACGTGCATTGGCTGCTAATGGCAGCGAGAATGCCGGTAAGGCTTTACAAGCCGCTTTAATGCGCCGTATGGGTACTCCGAAGACACAAAAAGATATTATCGTTGCGATTGGTGAGGCACAGGTGGAAGGAACGGAAGATCTTCTGAAAGCGTTAGTGGGTTCGGGAGATGAAAGTATGCAGAAGGCTGTCCTGCACTCATTAAGTCGTGTGGGAAGCAAGGCCTCTATCAAAGAACTGGCTGATGCTGCAGCGGCTGCCGGATATACAATGACGAAGACAAATGCGAACGAAGCATATATCGCGTTGCTGAAACGCGTAGCTGCGCAGGGAGATGTAAAGGAAGTGGAAAAGGCTGCCAACGATCTGTTGAAGAAAGCTACCAAAGCCGGACAGACTCAGACCCGTGACGCAGCTTTGCAGATCCTGTTATCGCTGAAGAAAGAAAACAGTACTAAATTATTGCTTTCAGCTCTGAAAGACGGCAACAAGGAATATCGTAACGCAGCATTGAACTATGCATCCGATTTTGCAAATAAAGAAGTATATATCGAAGTGATGAAGGCGATGCAGAAAGCAAAACCGGAAGTGAAAGTGGATGTTATCAACTGGATCGGCCGTGAAGCTAAATGCCCGTCTAAACATGATGTGATCAAGAATCTTGAACTTCGTTTCGATCTGACAGCTATGCAGGTTCTGCTGGGGCAGTTGAAAGATGCGAACTTCGATGTGAAACAGGCAACTGCCTGGACATTGGTAAAGATAGGCGACAAACAGGTTATCCCTGCTCTAGCCGATTTACTGACAAGCGACAATAAAGATATAATCCTGTTGGGACAGGATGCGTTGGCTGCCTTCAGCGGTGATATCGATCAGGCTGTAGCACGTGCTATCCCGTCTGCTACGGATGCCGGAAAGATTGCCGGTGCTGAATTGCTGGCTATGCGTAAAGCGACGGCCAACCTGACGACGGTACTCGAACTGATCAAGTCCGGTTCACCGGAAGTGAAGAAAGCGGCTTATACAGCTTTGAAAGATGTCGTATCGGAAGGCGACCTGGTCAATCTGTGCGGAATGCTCGAAACTGCAGATGCGTCTGCCGTGGCTCCGATCCAGCAGGCTGTGATCTCCGCGATCTCTTCTATGTCCCCCGCAAAACAGAAAGAAACGATCAGCCGTCGTATGCTCCAGGCTGGCGACAGCAAAAAGTATTTGTATTATACCGTATTGGCTACAACCGGTGAAAAAGATGCACTGGCAACTATCGTCGATGGTTTCCGTAAGGGATCGGGTGCTGCCCGCGATGCTGCTTTTGATGCTTTATTGAACTGGAAAGGTATCGATGCTGCTGACGAACTGTATGCCATCTGTGCGGATGCTCCTTCTTCCGCTTATTTCGATCGTGCTCTGAAATCTTATGTGAAGTTGGTTTCTAATCCTGCCTTTACCGGCGAGAATCGCTTATTGAGTTTGCGTAAGGCGATGGAAATTGCTAAAACAGATGAACAGAAGAATCTCATCCTGAAACAGATTGAACGGACAGGAACATTCCTGGGAATGTTGTATGCCGGTGAATTCCTGGATCAGAAACCTGTTCAGCAGGCAGCTGCCAACGCAGTCATGAATATTGCTTTAGGAAATAAAGATTATACAGGAACCAATGTACGTGAATTGCTGAATAAAGTAATGCAGGTACTTGACAATCCGGATGCCGGTTATCAGAAGGAAGCGATCAAGAAACACCTGGCTGAAATGCCGCAGGGTGAAGGTTTCGTTTCTATCTTCAACGGGAAAGACCTGACAGGCTGGAAAGGCTTGGTAAAGAATCCTATTGCCCGTTCAAAGATGAAACCTGCCGAGTTGGCAAAAGAACAAACAAAGGCTGACGAGATTATGCGTAGTGGCTGGAGTGTGGAAAACAACGTTCTTGTCTTTAACGGAAAAGGTGACAACCTGTGTACGGAAAAGCAATATGGCGACTTTGAAATGTATGTAGACTGGATGCTTGATCCGGCTGGTCCTGAAGCGGATGCAGGTATCTATCTGCGCGGAACACCTCAGGTGCAGATATGGGATACTTCCCGTGTCAATGTAGGTGCCCAGGTAGGTTCCGGCGGTCTGTATAATAACCAGGTGAACCCGAGTAAGCCGTCTAAAGTGGCAGATAACAAGCTGGGCGAGTGGAACAGCTTCTACATTAAGATGGTTGGCGACCGTGTAACTGTAATCCTGAACGGTGAAAAGGTAGTAGATGACGTGATCCTTGAAAACTATTGGGATCGTAAACAACCGATCTTCCCGATCGAACAGATCGAATTGCAGGCGCATGGCAGTAAAGTGTACTACCGTAATATATATGTAAAGGAACTGGAACGCAAGGAACCGTTCAAACTGTCGGCAGAAGAACAGAAAGAAGGATTCAAAGTCTTGTTCGACGGTACTAACATGCATCAGTGGACTGGAAATACGGTCGACTATACGATTGAAGATGGTTGTATCTCTATGATACCCAGCAAGAGTTATGGTGGAAACCTGTATACAAAGGATGAATTCGGGAACTTCGTTTATCGTTTTGAGTTCCAGTTGACTCCTGGAGCTAACAACGGCGTGGGTATCCGTACTCCGATGGAAGGTGATGCTGCTTATGTAGGTATGGAGATTCAGATATTGGACTGCGAGCATCCTATCTATAAAGATATTACCAAGTATCAGCACCACGGTTCCGTTTACGGCATCATTCCTACGAATGCCGATCACCACAAAGCATTCAAGCCGGTGGGTGAATGGAATGAAGAGGAGATTGTTGCTAACGGAGATAATATCCGTGTAACAGTGAATGGAGTGGTGATCCTGGAAGGTAACATCCGTGATGCCGTAAAGAACGGAACACCTGACGGTAAGGAACATCCGGGCTTATTCAACAAGAAAGGGCATATCGGATTCCTGGGACATGGCTCGCCTGTGAAATTCCGTAATATCCGGATCAAGGAATTGAAATAACAGATTCTTATCTGAAAGGAAAGCGGAGCTCGGTTTACCGGTCTCCGCTTTTTTATTTTAACGTAGAATCTTTGAAAAGCCTTGAATATAAATGAACTTTAATTTGCTGGAATGATTTTTAATACCGAATTTTGTGCTCATACTAGTATGAATAATGTATGGGTACAGATCAGTATAAGTTATTATTGGATACGGCACAAGTTGGTTGGTGGGAAATTGATTTCAAGAGAAAGTGCTATATCTGTTCAGATTATTTGATCAGTCTGTTAGGTTTGAAAGACAATGCCATTCCTACAGATGATTTTCTTGGTTTGATCCGCGATGACTACAGGGCCAGGATAGCGAATGAGTTTGCTTATTTTAAAGAAGTAGGCATTTATGAGCAGATTTTTCCGATGAAGACATGTTATGGTCTCCGCTTTGTACGGACAAAGATCTGTAAACGGGAGATCGATGCTTCCGGAAAGATCTATGTACAGGGTATCCTGCAGCTAGTTCCTTTTAGTGAAACAGAAGAAAATAAGCCAGCCGTAAATAATCAGATGGACAGTCTTCTCCGTCACCTGAACACCATATCCCGCGCTTTGCATTCTTTCATCCAGACAAACGACTTGTTGACTTCTATCCAACTGGTCCTTACCGAAATTCTGTTTTCCATCGACACAAAGGGGCGGGCCTGTATTATGGAATACAGTGACGACAGAAAAACGATTAGTTGTACCTACGAAGTGTGTAGTGACGGCGTTTCGACTGTCCGCTCATCGCTGCAGAATATTCCGGTTTCCACATTGCCGTGGTCGACACGCCGGATACGGAATCTGTACCCGGTGATGATCAGTAATCTGGATGAACTGCCGACAGAAGCGGACGAAGAGAAAAAATACCTGCAGCGGAGAGGCGTACTTTCCTTTGTCCTGATCCCTTTGATCATTAAGAAAAAAGCATGGGGCTATATCGGTATCGATATCGTCGACAAGTATCGTATGTGGAACCTGGAAGATTACCAATGGCTTTCTTCCATCGCCAATATTATCAGTATCATTACGAAGATGGCGCGTATCAATGAGGCGCTCGACCGAGGTGAAAAGTTATTGCGCAATATATATACGAACATACCTGTCGGGATCGAACTATACGACAAGGACGGATTTCTGGTAGATATGAATAATAAGGATGTAGAGATCTTTGGTTTGAATTCCAAGAAAGATGCTTTAGGAATCAACATCTTTGACAATCCGCTGCTTCCGCAAGATGTACTGGACAAGATATCCAGGAAGAAACCTGTCTCGTTCCGGTTGAATTATTCTTTTACGGATATCAGATCCAACAAATATTACCCAACCAGGAAGAACGATTCGATCGACCTGATAACAAAGGTCAGCATGCTTTATGATAATAAGGGTGAGTTGATAAACTATCTATTTATCAATCTGGATAATACGGATAAAACGATTGCTTACAACCGTATTGAAGAGTTCGAATATTTCTTCACATTGGTCAGTCGTTATGCGAAAGTGGGATATGCCAAATTCGACCTGCTGACTCGCGAAGGATATGCGATCAGCCAGTGGTATCAGAACCTTGGTGAAAAAGATGGGACGCCTTTACCTGAAATAATAGGAAACTATAAAAGTGTACATCCGGAAGACCGTGCCGTGATGCTGGACTTTTTTGATAAAGTAGTGAGGGGAGAAGCTACCAGTATCCGTAAAGAGTTACGTATCAAACACGAAGACGGATGGAAATGGATACGTGTCAATGTGATGTGTACTTCCCAGTTGAGCGATTCAGACAAGATTGAAATGATCTGTGTGAATTATGATATTACCGAGTTGAAAGAGACAGAGCAGCAGCGGGAAAAGGCGGAAGAGCTGGACCGGTTGAAATCGGCTTTCCTGGCAAATATGAGCCATGAGATACGGACTCCGCTAAATGCAATTGTCGGTTTCTCGACCTTGTTGATCGAAGCGGAAGATAAGGAAGAGCAATTGCAGTTTGTAGAGATAATCCAGAAAAACAATGAACTTTTATTGCAGCTGATATCCGATGTGCTCGATCTGGCGAAGATAGAAGCGAATACGATCGAATTCAAACCGGTAGATATACAACTGAAAGACTTTTTGGAAGATTTGGTAAAAACCATGAAAATAAAACTTCATGGAGGTGTGGAGCTTTGCAGTCAACCGGGTCTGGAGCCTTGCATCTTCACGTTCGACCATGTACGGTTGAGCCAGCTCTTTTCCAATTTTATCAATAATGCGATCAAGCATACGGAAAAAGGCTTTATAACATTAGCTTATGAACTTCGTCCGGATGAAATCGAATTTTCGGTCACTGATACGGGAGAGGGTATGAGTAAAGAAGTCCAGTCGCACGTTTTCGACCGTTTCTATAAAGGAAATGACTTTAAGCAAGGGACAGGTCTTGGACTTTCTATCTGTAAAAGTATTGTGGAACAGCAAAAAGGCAAGATCGGAGTAAGTTCAGAAATTGGCAAAGGTTCGCGTTTCTGGTTCTCCTTACCCCGTTAATTTGATTCTTCATCCCTTATTAGAATGACTTTATCCGGTAAAATAGCAATTAAACTATTCACCGTTCATCTTTTACATTTAGCGCTTTGTAATTCTGTGTCTTAGGATAGGTGAATGGTTGCTTAAAATGGTGAATAGTTTACCTGGACCGTTCACCTTGTCTGCCTCTGTGGAGATCCGGATATACTAGCAAGTACCTGATGGCTTTTTATAGATGCTATGCCGACTACTTCCCCTGCAGATAATAATATATTTGCTTATCGACCTAGGTTGATAAGCTTGCTGAGCACCGTCGTTAAGCTTTGTGACCTTAGTCGAAAAGCTTAACGATATCGGTTTGTTACTCAAAAAATCAAGTTTCCCAGTCTAGTTTCCAACGGATTGAATAGCAATGTATAGTAAGAAGAGGCATACTTATTGGGTACTTCAAGTGTGTCTTGTCCTGAAATGGATGAATGGAATTTCATAAACAGGTGAACGGTCCAGGTAAACCATTCACCTTTTCAAGCAACCGTTCACCGATTATTCATTTGTTTAATGTTTTGATTTACAAAGTGTAAAATATAAAAGGTGAACGGTGGATGGTTTAATTACGATTTTACAGAGAAAAGTCCTTCCTCCCCAAGTGGCAAAGACCCCGTAATATGATGAAAAATACAATGTGTATTTTATTGGCTGCTTATCTGTCACAACTATCACTCATCTGTAAACGAGATCATGAATATGAGAATATTTATAAGTCTTTATGCGGTTTAGAAACTGTAAAGTGTTTATACTTTTCGTATTTCGTACCTTTGGAGAAAACATCTGGCAGATGGTTCGCTGCGAACCGTAACTTCTCTTCATCCGAGTGTAATTCTTCCCCTTCACAATATTTCTCTATAACTGCGACTGCTTCAAAGAAAGCCTCTTTTTGTGATTCGGTTACGATCGTGAGACCGTCAAAGTCCGGCTCAACTGCGTTTTGTGGATTAGCCGGAGCGATTGTGAAGATCTTCTCGTTACACTCTCCCTCTTTCAAGTGGAATTGTAAGTACTGTTCATCGGTAAGTTCCAGGAAATCTTCTTCATGAGGAATAAATCCATATCGAAATATTAATCGAATAGCTTCTCCTCCCCACCCAAAAAGTAAATCAAAAACATGCATAGCGTAAGTTTTATAAGGTTAATACTGTGTTATAAATAAAACCTAAGTCAAGGTTCGAAACAAAGGTAATGAATAATTTGATTGTCCTGCTATATTTATAAATATCTGTGAAAAAAGAGACGGGTATATCGGAATTTCATTATATTTGCGATGTCTCCCTCACGCCGAAGCCACTCTGGTTGGTGCGGATGGGAGGGATGCATATACATAAAGGCGTTTACTGAACGCTTTGGTTTTGACGCTATAAGAATCTCGCAAATTCAAACTGTTCGTTAAAAACAAAGCAACGGTGAATGCCCCAAGGGTGTATTATATACTATCTAGTTTGATTCGATGCCAGCGAAAGGCGTTGAAGCATCATGGGTAGATTATATATTCACATCGGCGTGGGGCTTTCGACGTTGCTCGTTTCGACGAACAGGGCAATGCGAGAGCCTTTATAGCGTGGAACGGGCGACAGGATTGGCTCCACGTTTTGTGTGTATGGTGTATGATAAAAGCGACAATGGTGGCATGGGAGTCGGCTGCTTATGAACTAAAGATAAGCCGATATGGATATTATACAAGCAAATCCTTACCGTATATTAGGTATTTGTTCTAATTCATCGATCAGAGAACGTATTTCCAACCGCGATCGACTGAATGCCTTCCTAAAAGTGGGTAAACCGATTTCTTTTCCAATGGATTTGTTCAATTTACTTCCATCTGTAAGCCGTAGCATGGAAATGGTAGTGCAGGCAGATGCTAAATTGACATTACCTAATGAGCAACTTCATTATGCTCAGTTTTGGTTCATCAAAGCCTCTCCAATTGATGTGATAGCTTTGAACCATTTGATTGCCGGAAATATGGAAAATGCCATTTCTATTTGGGAAAAGAAAGAAGATGCTTTTTCCCTGCAAAATCGTATTGTTTGTTCGTTGATAAGGAATAATTATGTTCTTGCTATCTCTTATGCGGAACGACTCTATTCTTTATATGCTTCTGATTTTGTTAAAGCAGTTTTGGGGAATACTGCTACTGTCTCTGTTGAACATTTGGAATATGATTTCATTGATGTTTTATGCCAAGAGTTTGGTTTCAATCAGGTTTTATCTCAAACATCGAATGAGAAATGGAAAGAACATATTCGAAAAAAAACGGTGCAGCCGTTAATGAATACTTTACAGTTGGCTATCGATACGACAAAATCTTCCAAAGGATCAGAAGCTCGCCTCATCGCTGGGGTAAAGCTGATGAATGATACAAAAATAGTGCTGCAACAACTTAAAACTCTTTTGCCTGTTACTGATTTGCAATATCAAATGATCGTTGATAAACTTGGATTAGAGATTTTGCAATGCGGAATAGATTATTACAACGATTCGGAAGAACCGGATGCAGCACATAAAGCGATGGAATTGCACTCTTATGCGCAAATGATAGTTGTTGGCAAAATGGCAAAAGACCGATGCAAAGAAAATGTAGACACTTTAAAGATGGTTATCGAAGAACTGCCGCCTATAGAGATTTATGAAGAAGACAAGGCTATTAAAAAAGAATTAGAGGAGTTTAGCCAACTACCAAATAAGATTTGCCATGCTGTCACCTTATTGAGAAATTGCAGTGGTCATCTTTTATATATAAAGACTGTACTTGGAAGTACGGATGATTATTATTTGAAGATGTCGACTTTGGTGGTGAATGCTGCCTTATACAAGGTAATAGAGGAGGTGAATGAAGTACAGAAAGAAGATATGATAGATATTAGAGGTCATCAATATTCTGCAAGTGTACTCTTGAGTGGTGAGAAAAAAATAGAAAAGCTTCGATCTACGTTCAAAGCTGCGCGAGAAGCAATAAGACTTATGGATACGTTTGATATGGAGGCCGATTTTAAGTCTGATAGGTTTGATGAGAATAAACGTATTTTGTATAATCTTTGTTCTCAGGTAGAAAGAATTAAGATTCCGACTCCATCTCATGTAGTTCCTCCTTCTGGCCCCAATGGAAAGGAAAAAGAAATGGGTTGTTTTGGGCATGCTGCTATGATTTCGATTGTGGCATTGATTGTTATAGCATCTATTTATGGACTTGAAGGTGTCGCCACTACTTTTGCAATAATTTGTGGTATTTCTATATTTGGAATAAGGGCTACTATGGGTAGTTCGGATAGTGGTATTTCTTTAATACTTATAGCTATTGCAGTTGCCTCTGGTTTGATATCTTATGGATTGTTTCATATAATATAATAGAATAAATATGAATAGATTAGTTATATGCGTTGCTTTTGTGGGTATAAGTGTAATTGGTAATTATGCAATGGGGCAAGATGAGAATTTACCCACTATCGTTTCTACATTGGAAAACAAATATTTGAACTTGCAATTAGAGCAAGATCAAATGGAAGTAAAAGTAAAGAGTTTACTTGGGCGGGATGCAGATCTGAAACAACAACTTTTGCAACTCCAAAAGGATAATGCTGAGCAGCAATCAGCAATCGATAGCCTGCATACAAAAATTGCTCAATTGTCAGTTACTCAATCTAACGATCGTACAACCTTTAACGAGCAGATCGAAAAGATGAATACCAATGTACAAGCTAATGAAACTTCTTTGTATCAACGGACATTATGGGGAGGACTGATTGGTTTAGGTGCTATTTTAGTACTTATTGTCGCATTGTATCTTTTATCGCAGAGACTAAAGAAAGGACATTCGTCTATTGAAGAGATGAAGGAAGCGCAAGCTGCGTTGCTGTCTGCTCAAACGAAATTGCAAGAAGAGTCTGTTAAATTAGATAACAAATTACTGGAAGTTATCGGGAAGCAAATCGCTACTACTCCAACACTCTCCGTTTCCGACAGTGCAAAACCAGATTACTCATTGGTTCTGAAAGTGGCGGATGAGATTGTTCGGATAGAAATGAATCTTTCCCGTATGGATGCTTCCGTCAAAGGGTACAAACAGTTGGCAAAGGCAGTCCAACGCATCAAAGATAATTTCCAGGCGAATGGCTATGAGATTGTGGATATGCTAGGGAAGTCGTATAATGCCGGAATGAAAGTGATCGCCAACTTTGTAGTAGACGAAACGTTGGAGCAGGGACAACAGGTAATTACGGGAATCATAAAACCACAGATCAACTTCAATGGTACGATGATTCAATCAGCACAAATAACAGTTAGTCAAAATATTTAAAGGAAAAGAATATGGCACGGATAAAAATAGACTATGGAATAGACTTAGGTACTACCAATTCGGCGATTTGTCGCATGGAAAAAGGTAAACCGAGTATTTGTAAAAGTGATTTTAAGGCAGACACATTACCATCATGTGTATCTTTCACTAGAAAGAAATCTATAAGGGTTGGGCAAGAAGCTAGCAATGAGATGAAGAGTGATAAGCGCCAAGCGACAAAATCCTGGAATAAAGGTGTTTCAAATACCTATGCGGAGTTTAAACGCACAATGGCAACGAATACTCGTTACCATAGTTCATTCATGGAAAGAGATTTTTCATCAGAAGAACTCTCTTCGGAAGTGCTCAAAACGTTGAAGTCGTTTATTATTGATGAAAATATTTCTTCGGTAGTTATTACTGTGCCAGCAAAGTTTACAGTTATTCAGAAGACTGCAACTATTGAAGCGGCAGAGATGGCGGGCTTTAAGCGTTGCGAATTATTACAAGAACCGATAGCGGCTTCTATGGCTTATGGCCTGACTTCTAATAGTAAAGATGGCATTTGGCTGGTGTTCGATTTTGGAGGAGGCACTTTTGATGCTGCACTTTTAAAAGTAGAAGATGGCATTCAGCAGGTGTTTGATACAGAAGGGGATAACTATTTAGGAGGAAAGAACTTAGACTATGCAATTGTAGATAACATCATCATCCCTTATTTAATAGATAAGCATGAAATTAGTTCCATCATGGCTGATGCTGATAAAAAACAGATTCTGCGTGATGCTATGAAAACGTATGCGGAGGATGTGAAAAATCAACTTTCATTTAAAGAAAAGTATGATATTCTCTCAAATTTAGGGGAGCTTGGAGAGGACGAAGAGGGAGAAGAACTCGAACTTGATCTAACTGTTACACAAACAGATGTGTTTGAAGTTATATATCCTTATTTCCAAAGGGCGGTAGATATTTGTAAGAACTTATTAAAACGTAATAACCTTACAGGGGATCAAGTAGACAAACTTATTTTAATAGGTGGTCCGACCCATTCTCCGCTGATCCGTCAGATGCTGAAAGAACAGATCACGCCTAATTTGGATACAAGTATTGACCCGATGACAGCCGTGGCGACCGGTGCCGCCTTATATGCTTCGACTTTGGATGCGGAAGTAAACGAAGAGGATGTGGAAGTCGATACGGTCATGCTGGAAGTGAATCATGAATCTACTACGGTAGATACGACTGTTTGGATTCCTGTTAAGTTAGCGGACAATATATCCAGATCGAAAGTGTGGGTTGAATTGGTACGTGGAGATAAGGCTTGGTCGAGTGGTAAAGTAGAGATTGATAAAATCGGGAATGTTGTTGAGGCTCATCTTTTGGAGTCAAAACCTAATTTATTTGATATTGTCGTTTATGATGAAAAAGGGAATAGGCTCCCTTGCTTTCCCGCTGAAATTACCATTATTCAAGGAACTAAAGTCGGTGCAACCCCACTACCTTATAATATAGGTATTGCTATTTGGAGTAAGGATAAAAAGAAAGGTGTTTTTCGTATGGCTAAAGGTCTGGAAAAGAACAAGCCTGTTCCGGCTATCGGTGTGGTGAATGGTTTGAAAACATCCAACCAACTTCGACCGGGAGTGGATAGTGATACATTGCTTATTCCTATCTATCAAGTGGATGGATTATTTGCTGATGCGGAAGGTCGTTCTGCTTCTTTATATGAACATGTCAGCGATGTATTGATTACCGGTGATGAAGTAGATGCTTTGATTCCGGCTGATAGCCCGGTGGATATTATATTGAAAGTTGATACCTCTGAACAGATGAAATTAGAAGCACATTTCCTTGCTTTGGACTTTACAGTGGAGAAAAAATTAGATACGGGAAAGAAACAATCTGTAGAAGAGGCGAAAGAGGTAGTAGGAAAGAGTCTTGTTGAGGCGCAACGCAGTATCAATCAATTAAAAGATGCAGGCATTCCGGTAGAAGGACTTCAAGCTGATCTTGACAGGGTGAAGGAAGACGCATCAAATAGTTCGGAACACAAAGCTGTTTTACAACATTTGAAAGAGATACTCCGGCAGATTGAGGATAAAGATGAGGAAACTGAGTGGGAGCGGTTGGAAGCTGAGCTCCGTGAAGAATTTGACAATCTTGAAAAGGCGCAAAACAGTTTAGGCAATGATAAGAGTACTCAATTGGTCGAACAGTTACGTGTGCAGACAGACAAAGTAATACGAAGTAGAGATGTTCGTCTGGGGCATGAAGTCTTGGATCAAATCAACAGTCTGTTTATTCAATTGACTCTTGTTTACCAATGTATGGGGGTTGTTGAACAGTATAATGCACGTTTCAGATCTATTAGTTGGAAAGATACTGCTCGTGCCCGTCAGCTTCTTAACAAGGGGATGGAAGAGGCTAATAACCAGCCGACAGCAGAAAGGCTTTTGCCGATTGTTCGTAGCCTGATCGAATTGATGCCTGAAGAAGAGATTGGAAATGTGGAAGGTGGTTTGTTGAAGTAATGTCTGTTTACTATGTTGTTCGATAAAGGCGATAAAATAGGAATTTACACGGTGGTTTTCCGGCATAAGCAAGGTGTTTATGCTGAAACCTATCGGGTGAAAGATGCAGCAGGCAAAAACCGATTCTTGAAACTTATCCGTTATAGCAAATTGAATCGTAATCAGATAGATGACACAGGTCGTGTGTTGGAAGTGGAGATTGCAAAACAGTTGAGGCATCCCAATCTGTGTCGATACATTGATTCCGGTAATTTAATGGTCAATGGTGGTCAATGCGTTTATCTTGTGACTGAGTATGTAAGTGGTGAGACTTTGTCGCAACGAATAATTCGAGAAGGGGAAATGAGTGTGTATGAAATTAAGCAAATTACAAGGTCCGTATTGGCGGCTCTACACTATTTGCATACACAAACGCCTCCTGTTATTCATGGGGAAGTGACCATTCAAAATGTTTTGATTAGTCTTGTTGGTAACTTTAGCGATTTGAAATTAATAGATTTCGGTCATGCTGTTTACCTAAATCAAGTACCGTTTAAACCGGATTTAAATGATTTAAATGTTTTTTATCTTGCTCCTGAACGTTTTTCGGGTGTAAATCAAGTACAATCAGATTTGTATGCGGTAGGTGTTATGCTTTATCAATTACTTTATGGGATATTACCTTGGTTTATAGATGTTTCAGAAATTAAAGCTGCAGATAAAATCGGAGTAATACTTGCTGAACACGATAGGGATTTGACTTTTCCTAATGTGGAAATGTTTGAACTTGACGATCAGTTGATAAATTGTATGTCGAAGGCATTAAGCTATGATGTGAAAGACCGTTTTCAAACAGCTGATGAGTTTATAAAAGCTATTGATGGTGAAATCAGGGTTGATCGCCAATCGACTAAGCGAAAAGTCCTTTCTGTAGATAATCGAAAATCAGCAGGACAATCATCAACAGTCCCTTCTCCTAAAAGGGGGGTAGGCTTTGCAGCTGTTGCCGGTATGGATGAATTGAAGAAGCGGTTGTATGAGGAAGTTATTGAACCGCTCCATAATCCGAAAGAATATGAAAGATATGGGGTAACTATCCCTAACGGGATGCTTTTGTATGGTCCGCCGGGATGTGGAAAGACATTTTTTGCCAAGCATTTTGCTGAGGAAGTTGGTTTTAATTTTATGTGTGTGACACCAGCCACACTTAAAAGCAGATATGTCAATGCCACACAGGAGAATATTGCACAGATGTTCAAGGATGCGGAAGAGAAAGCGCCAACGATTATTTTTATCGACGAGATGAATGAATTAGTACCTAACCGTGAAAGTGACGTACATGAGATGTCGCGAAGTGCGGTGAATGAGATGTTAGCTCAGATGGATAGGACAGGAGAACGGGGAATATTCATTATCGGTGCGACCAACTATCCGCATATGATAGATCCAGCCATCTTACGTGCGGGACGACTTGATAAAAAATATTTCATTGGTACACCAGATAAAGATGCTCGCAAGGCTTTGTTCAAGTTGTATCTTGAAAAACGTCCTTATGATTTTGGTATCGATTACGATGAATTGGCTGTACTTACTCATAATTATGTGTCAGCTGATATTCAATTGATAGTAAATGATGCCTCAAGAGAGGCCTTAAAGTTACGTAGTAAAATTTCGATGAAACTATTAATAGCAGCAATAAAAGGAATAACTTCCTCTTTAAGTATTGAAGAGATAAATCGTTATGATGATATCAAAGACAAAATGGAAAGTAAGTTGTCTAATAAGCAAAATAATGAAAGACCTCGTATTGGATTCAAATAAAACAAGATATTATGACTAAACAGGAATTATATTTAAAAACAATTTTCTGCTGTATCGCATGTGACGGAGAAATTGTACAGGAGGAAATTAAGGTTATGAAAGCAATGATTGCAGAGTCTTCTCTATTTATGGGGATAGAACCAGAAGCTATATTGAATGCATACGTGTCAGAAATAAATAAAGATGGCATTCTATTCTTAAAGAAGTATTTAAACGAATTATCAGATATTGATTTGACAGTAGAAGAAGAACTCAGACTTGTCGGACTAGCCATTCAAATGATTGAGGCGGATAATAACATTGAATATTCAGAAGTCAAGTTTTTCAAGAAAATTCGTTCACGCTTGTCTGTTTCCGATGAACAGATTTTGGAGCAATACCCTTGTAAGGAGAATCTCTTATTACCTGACATAAGTGTTTCAGAAGATCCTATTTGGAATTTTGTAACTTTTACAAAATTCATGGAATATGAATAAAGATGATAATTATTGAAGAAGTAAAGCTATGAGCTATATATAGGAAAAGTCATAGCTTTATTTATGGTAGTTCTTTTATTCCTTTTCTCCGTAAGCCAGGTCTCCGGCATCTCCCAGTCCCGGGATGATGTACGAATGATCATCCAGCTCATCGTCGAGAGCAGCGATCCAGATGGTTGTTTTGTCATCCGGCATTTTCCGTTGCAGGTATTCTATCGCTTGTTTGCTGGCGATGATGGATGCCACATGAATATGCGCCGGGTGTCCTTTGGTAAGTAATGCTTCGTAGGCGAGTTCCATCGAACTTCCGGTGGCAAGCATCGGGTCGGTAATGATCAATGTCTTTTCGGTAAGTCTTGGAGAGGCTATGTATTCGATGTGAATATCAAAGTTCAAACGGTCTTTGTATTTGCGATAAGCAGAGACAAAGGCATTTTCTGCATAATCGAGATAACTCAAAAAGCCCTGATGGTAAGGCAGTCCTGCCCGTAATATGGTACTGATCACTATCCGGTCGTCGGGAGTATTCATCGGGGCGATCCCTAACGGAGTCTGGATATCTTTCCGGGTGTAAGTAAAATCTTTGCTAATCTCATAAGCCATGATTTCACCGATACGTTCGATGTTTCTGCGAAAGCGGAGACTGTCTTTCTGGATATTTACATCTCTGAGTTCGGAAACGAACCTGTTCAGGACGGAGTTTGATTCCCCAAGATTAACTATTTTCATGTGTATTCTGTTGTATTATGCAGACTAATTTTTTTTCGGAGCCGAAATTATATATAATTAGAGCATCACACAAATGTTTCTCTGTAAAATTCTAAATTTAGGGCAAAAGTTTCATATTCCGAAACAGGGTAGGTTGTTCGGATTCTGGAATTGCGATAATTGAGTAGGGGACATGCTGGCGGTTGTTTAATTAGAACCTGAATGTTTCGATATTCATTAAAAACACCTCATTTTACTAGAAATCTGTATGTATTTTTGCAGATATGATAAAGTAAAAGAACAAGGAGGTGTAAAAAAACATCCTTCCCGCAAAAGCAAGAAGGATGTTATAGAGAAAAATCATATTATTTTTTTTCGCCAGTGCCGTTCATAGCCTCCAGCAAGAATTTACCGGGTTTGAACTTTACCGTTGTTCTGGCTGGAATTTGTACTGGAGTACCAGTTTTGGGATTACGAGCCAGGCGACTTGTTTGAGGTCTCGGTATTAAAGTACCAAAACCAATAAGAGTAATTTCCTCTTTTTGCGACATTTTTTCGGTTACGATCTCGATGTAAGCATCTAATACTTTTTTCGCTTTCTGTTTTTGTAACCCTGCCTTATCTGCTAAGGCCTCGATAAGTTCTGCTTTGTTCATGAGTGTTTCTTTTTAATGATTATATACATTGCAAATGTAAGCCATTGCTTTTTTTATATGGTGTCTTTTTCCAAGTAAGCAAAATGGCGTTCATTTCTTATTAAACAATAGCTGCAGGCTTTTGTTACGATTAGAGAAACAAAAAACGTTAATTTGTATTGGGTTGCGGTAATCGAAACAAAGGAAGGTATTTATGTTATTGAGTGGAATCGTTCTTTGGACATTTTTGTAAAAACAATATGAGTAAAAACAGTAAAAAAACATACTAATAATTATGAAAGATGCATTGAATAACGGGCTGATAAAAGCCATGAGAGAACATCTCCCGGAGGAGACGAATCTAGCTAACTATATTATGGATATTATATCCATAGGAAAAGAAGCTGTTTATCGCCGGTTACGCGGAGAGGTTCCGTTTACTTTTTTTGAAGTATCATTATTATCCCAAAGTCTGGGGATCTCACTCGATCAGATCGTGGGAACCAACCGGGCGGAAGGGGCCGTTTTCAATCTGAATGTCTCTAATAGCATGAGTCAGATCGATAATTACCATGATATTCTCAAACGGTACCATAAACTATTTGCTTTCATCAAGGACGATCCGAAAGCAGTCCTCAGCGCGGCATGCAACATCGTGCCGTTCACTTTCTATTCGCCTTTCGAACGTTTGACGAAGTTTCGCCTCTGCCGCTGGATGCATCAGAACAACGGGATGAAGATCACCGCCAGCATGGCTGATGTTGTAGTTCCGGAGAAGGTGCTGGAGTCGCAGCGTAAGTTGATGCAGGAACTCCGGCAGGTCCCGTCTTCCTATACCATATTAGATAGCAACATTTTCCAGTCGATGGTCAGGGAGATCAAATACTTTGCAGGATTGAATATGCTGACCGACGACGATATCGACGTTATGAAGCATGAACTCCACCGTTTGCTGGACGAAATGGAGCTGATCGCGGCACGGGGAGAGTATTCGAACGGCAACAAGGCGTACCTTTACCTGTCGAACATCAATTTTGAAGCAACCTATACATTTCTGGAAAAGGGAAGTTTTCAGCTATGTATGTTCCGCCTTTATGCCATCAACTATATGGATTCGCAGCATCCGGAGATCTGCCGTGCCCAGAAAGAATGGATCCAGTCGTTGAAACGTTATTCCACTTTGATATCGCAGAGCGGGGAGATACAGCGAATGATCTTTTTCACGAAGCAGCGTGAGATCGTCGATACATTATAATAATGTAGCCGTGTGCTAATATGCCGATCGGCCAATTATAAAGATATTTCTTAATTGGCTGATCGGTATATTGACCTATTGGCACATTATTACTACTTTTGTCCTGCAATAAATAATAAACAGATATTATGAGGATAGAAGAAAATTACTCCCTGGAGAAGCATAATACATTCCATCTGCCGGTGAAAACACGGTGGTTCATGGAATATACCGATGAAGAAGAATTAGGACGGATCTTACGGGACGAGTATTTTCAGGAGTGTTTGTCGCTGCATATCGGATGCGGAAGCAATCTGTTGTTTATAAATGACTTTAACGGTATCGTTCTGCACTCGGCCATCAAAGGTATCAGTGTGGAGAAGGAAACCGACGAACACATCTGGCTGCGTGTCGGAGCCGCCGAGAAGTGGGACGACGTTGTTGCGCATGCCGTTGCCAACGGGTGGGGAGGGATCGAGAACCTGTCGCTGATCCCCGGCGAGGCAGGTGCCGCCGCTATCCAGAATATCGGAGCCTATGGGGCGGAGATAAAAGATGTGATAGACAGTGTGGAAGCATACAACCAGCTGACTTTTGAAAAGCGGATTTTTACGAACGAGGAATGTCAGTACGGTTATCGCTCCAGCTTCTTCAAAAACGAACATAACGATCCGTACATTGTTACATATATACTGATACGGTTGGATAAGCACCCTGCTCTTTCCATAAACTACGGTAACCTGAAAGAGGCGCTGGCCGGTTGTCCGGAGCTTACTCTGGATGCCGTCCGCCGGACGGTGATCGCGATCCGTGAGGAGAAGCTGCCCGATCCGGAGAAGCTGGGAAATGCAGGCAGTTTCTTTATGAACCCGGTCATTTCGGCCGCCCAGTTCGGAAAACTGAAGGAGCAATATCCTGCGATACCTTCTTATCCGGCAGGCGAGGGGAAAGTGAAAGTCCCTGCCGGCTGGCTGATCGAGCAGTGCGGTTTCAAAGGAAAGTCGCATGGTCAGGTAGGAGTATATGAGAAGCAGGCGTTGGTCCTCGTCAATCTGGGAGAGGCCAGGGGGCACGAGATTGCTTTGGTGGCGGAAAGTATCCGTACCGCCGTAAAAGATCGTTTTGGCATCGAGATAATGCCTGAGGTTAAATATGTAGGATAATGAAAATTACATTTCTGGGAACGGGAACTTCGACCGGGGTTCCCGAAATAGGCTGCCAGTGTGAAGTATGTACAAGTAAAGACCCTCGCGACTGGCGTCTGCGCACATCGGTATTAGTAGAAACGGAGGGCAAACGTATCTTGTTGGACTGCGGACCGGATTTCCGCTGGCAGATGATCCAAAGTAAAACGTATCAGCTGGATGCAGTCCTGATTTCACACGAACATTATGACCATGTCGGAGGGCTGGACGACCTGCGTCCCTTTACCCGTGACAAGAGTGTGGATATATACGCGGAGGAGAATGTGGCCGAAGCGATCCGTACCCGCATACCTTATGTCTTCCGTGAACATAAATATCCGGGTGTCCCCAAACTGGAACTTCACACTATAGACAATACTCCTTTCGTAGCCGCCGGTTTGTCGGTCGTGCCGGTCCGTGTGATGCACGGGCGCCTGCCTATCATGGGTTACCGGATAGGGAATATGGCCTACCTGACGGATCTGAAGTCGCTGCCGGAGGAAGAGTTTGCCAAATTGCAGGGATTGGACGTGCTTATCCTGACCGCCCTCCGGAAAGGAGAGCATCCGGCACACGAGAGCCTGGAAGAGGCGCTGGCCATGATCGGACGTTTGCGTCCGAAGGAAGCCTACCTTATTCATATGAGTCACCGCATCGGTTTGCATGCCGAGGTGGAAAAAGAATTACCCCCGCATGTGCATTTAGCGTACGACGGACTGATGCTTTTCAGTTGACAGTTGACAAGTGACAGTTGACAGTTGGAAGAAGAGTCTGGTGATTGTGAGTAATCCGTATCTGTCATCTGTCAACTGTCACCTGTCACCTGTCAACTAGAAAGTACATCCCGTATAAAAGAACTTTCCGTTCTCTTCGTAAATCTGGTTGGAGATATGGAGTTGTGGAAAACGCTGTTCCAGCCTGACCGCCAGCGTATCGGCTATCGTCCGGAAAAGCGTGTCGGCAGGTTCAAGATAAGACAGGCTGCTGAAATAACAGATATTCCCTTCACTTTCGAACAAGTCCGCTGCCAGCCACCTGTCGCTGACCCTCCACTGCGTCGAATCGTTGCTCTTCACGTATAAGTCGAGCAATTTCGACTGTATCAGCAGGTTGACCGGAGCATTGTTGTCGAGCGTTTTGCGAAGCCTCATCTGTTCTTTCGACAGGTTGTTTTTCTGCTTCCTTTGTATGGCGGCCACTTCCTCCAGCAATTTCTTGCTGTAACTGGCCACCCAGACACCATTATATTCGTAATAGCCGAAGAACTTGTTTCCCGTATCCGGGCAATAGGTGAAAGTAATTCCCCCTCTTGCCTGTTGTTGGGGAGCGAACGACCTGAAAGCCTGTTTCAGCACATTCTCCTCGATCTGCCGCACGATGTTGTTGTCCGCTTTCGCATACATGACGACACCCTGCGGATGAAACGAGAGATGCAGCGAGGCGATCTCCGGATTCTTCCGGATGATGTTCAGGTATATATCCGGAATTTCGGAAGCGAACGCCTGGTAAACAGGCTCTTTCGTCAGTATGACCTTGGCGAAGACGGCGGGGCGGTTGACGGCCAGTATGGCTTCCGGTGCCGGTGCGGTCAGGGTGTACAGGTCGGTTTGTGCCAGCTCCTTACTCTTCTTCATGTCACCGAAAAAGTAGCAGACTGCCGACAGGGTAGCGAGAGCAGTTAAAATGGTAATCACTATTTCCCGCCTGTATATTCTCATGCTTTATATTTTTGCCTTCAGGAAATACTTGCACCAGGGCTTCAGGCCGCAGGCTTCGCACTTGGGTTTTCGTGCCACGCAGACATATCGCCCGTGCAGGATCAGCCAGTGGTGGGCGATGGGTATCTGCCTTTCCGGAATGTTTTTCACCAGTTCCTTTTCCGTTTCGAGCGGCGTTTTGCTGTTGTTGGTCAGGCCGATGCGGTTGGCTACGCGGAAGACGTGTGTGTCTACCGCCATCGTCGGTTTGTTGTAGACCACCGATGCGATGACATTCGCCGTTTTGCGTCCTACGCCGGGCAGCTTCTGCAACTCGTCGATGTCGGACGGCACCACGCCTCCGAAATCAGAGATCAGCATCCGTGCCATGCCGACCAGATGTTTCGATTTGTTGTTGGGATACGAGACGCTGCGGATATATTCGAACACCACCTCCGGCGTGGATGCAGCCAGCACTTCGGCTGTAGGGAAATCCCTGAACAGGGCGGGGGTGATCATATTTACACGCTTATCGGTACACTGGGCCGACAGGATCACGGCAATAAGCAGTTGGTACGGATCGTCGTAATGAAGCTCCGTCTCTGCAACCGGTACGTTTTCTTCGAACCAGTTCAATACACCTTTATATCGTTCTTCCTTTCTCATATTGTTATTTCAATAAAGATAAGACATTTTTTCCGAGTAACAAACCCCAAAATACCGCAATAAGTCCTAAGGTATTGCTAGCCAGTATATTTAGAAATGCTAATTTATAATCGCCCGTTTTCATGAGCGACATTGTATCCAGTGCGAACGAAGAGAAAGTAGTAAATCCGCCGAAAAGTCCGGTGAACAGGAAAGCTCTTGTGTTGGCAGAGAAGTTGTAATTTTCGGCCAGGCTCCAGCAGAAGCCGATAAGGAAAGAGCCGATTACGTTAACGGAAAGTATCCCGAAGGGAAAGGAGTAAAGCAACGACCGCTGCACCCACATGGAAACCCAATAGCGTAGTGCCGATCCGATTGCTCCTCCTGTAATTAAAATCAAAACCTTTATCATCTTTCATCCTCCAGTGTGTTTTCCCCGGGCTGGTTAGAGGCCCGGGGATGATGGTACATGATTTAGGTTTTCAATTTAATTGGCTGATTCGAATTGTTTCAGGAAACGGACATCGTTCTCAGAGAACATTCGAAGGTCTTTAACTTGGTATTTCAGGTTGGTTATACGTTCGATACCCATTCCCAGAGCGTAGCCGGTATAGACTTTGCTGTCGATACCGCAATTTTCGAGTACATTCGGGTCTACCATACCGCAGCCGAGGATCTCTACCCAGCCGGTATGTTTACAGAAAGCACATCCTTTACCGCCGCAGAGGTTGCAGGAAATATCCATTTCCGCAGAAGGTTCCGTGAACGGGAAGTAGGAGGGGCGCAAACGTATTTTCGTTTCCGGACCGAACATTTCTTTTGCAAAGAAAAGCAATGCCTGTTTCAGGTCGGCGAATGAGACATTCTTATCGACGTAAAGCGCTTCCACCTGGTGGAAGAAGCAGTGAGCACGGTAAGAGATGGCCTCATTACGGTACACACGTCCCGGGCAGATGATACGGATGGGAGGTTCTTGATTCTCCATCACGCGGGTCTGTACCGACGAAGTGTGCGTACGCAGTAAAACGTCCGGGTTATGTTGTATGAAGAATGTGTCCTGCATATCACGCGCAGGATGATCTTCAGCGAAATTCAGGGAAGAAAACACGTGCCAGTCATCTTCGATCTCCGGTCCTTCAGCGATGCTGAATCCCAGGCGTCCGAAAATATCACAGATTTCTTTTTTAACGATCGAAAGGGGGTGGCGTGTACCGAGTTGCACCGGATAAGCGGTACGGGTCAGGTCGATGTCGTCGTTGCCTGTCTGTACGTTGTCAAAACCTTCTTTCAGTTCGTTGATCTTATTTTGAGTAGCTTCTTTCAGCTGGTTCAGAAACTGTCCCACTTCACGCTTCTGATCGGCCGCAACGTTGCGGAAATCGTTCATCAGGGAAGATATCTCACCTTTCTTGCTGAGATATTTGATACGTAAAGCTTCCAGTTCTTCGGCATTTGCAGCCTTCATATTCTCTACTTCCTGAAGCAGAGCTTTAATTTTATCGATCATTTCTAATCATATTTGTTTTCGACGTGCAAATTTACTCCTTTCTTTTGGATACTGCAACCGATTGCAGCAGGTTTTTTATTAAAAACGTGATTCTACGTTCCTTAATCCGGTCAGAAGTTATAGGCAAGTCCTACACCGAGTATCTCTTTGAACTGCACTTTCGCGCCGTGCTTCGTGCCGTTGTCGTCGAACGTTTTCACGTCGTTGTCATATTTCAGGGTGGTGTTGAGCGTGGCCGAGAGGAATTTGTTGATCTTCATGCTGATCAATACATCCCAGTTGACGTCGATATTCCCGAACTGGTCGTTGTACGGGGTGAAGAAGTCGGCCGTCGTGATCAGGCTCACGTTTTCCATCACCGGCATTTCGGCACGGGCTTTCAGGTAAGCGCCGCATTCGATCTTGAAACGGTCGCCCGGATCGACGCCGAATGCGCCTATGTCGGAGAGGTAATCGTCTGCCACCCAGGTCATCTTCGCGGAAACGGGCGAGAGAAAGACCGAATAATTACTCCTGGGGCGGTACTCCATACCCAGCGAGATGTTGGAGTAGGCCGGGGCAAAGAAGTTGGAGATGTAATGTTCCTTGTCCGGGTAATTGTAGCCTTTGGCGAACTGGGTGTTGAGATCGCCCATCAGGGTGTAGAACCAGACATTGTTGGTCGAATAGCCTAGCTGGGTCGAGATCCCGATCTTGTCGGTGCTCTTCCTGACACCCTGCGATTTGGTTTTCGCCAGACCGTAGTCGGCAACCAGGGTGGTCATCCATAGCCAGTTACCGTTTTTATGTGTCAGCGAGCCGTTCAGGTAAGCATTTCCGGCAACGGAGTTTTCGCCGCCTGCCGACCAGTTGGTCATGGCGGTCTGCGACAGGTTGAGGCCTGATACGCCTTTCAATACCCATTTTCCTTCTTCATATCCTTTATCGTCGGTCTGGGCATGAGTGATGCCCGCCAGCACGGCGAATACTATCATTAAGCATGTACGTTTCATATTCTGTTTTATTTTAGTTGTTTTATAAGGGGCGCCCTATTATTTAAACATGCTTGATTAATTTTTGTTCAGTAAAGGTTATAATTGAATAATAGGATACATGCTTTTTAATAAATGACCGGGTATATGCTTTCTGTAAAATAGGATGCATGCTCTTTCGGAAAAGGGTGCATGCTTTTCCGAAAAAGGGTGCGCCCTTTTTAGAAAAGGGATGCGTCCTTTTCCGGACGGGGGAAAAGTGCCTTGTTCGGGGCTGCTGAAGTTTGCCGGTCAGTTCAGCAACGCCATCAGCAGCGGCATGTAATCTTTGAGTTCCGTGCGCAGTATTTTCAGCGATTGGGAGATGCGGTAGGCGATGGTTTTGGGCGATACGCCGGTGCGTTCGGCTATCTCGTTGTAGGTAAGGTGGCCGAAGCGGTTCATCTCGAACGCCTTCCGGTATTCCTCCGGCAGCGCGTGGATTGCCTTGGCCGCCAGGGCGATCAGTTCGCTTTCCATGTAAAAGTCAGGATCTTCAAATTGCTCTTCAAACCGGGCATATAACGCCTCGTGTACCCGTTGTTTGATCTGGTTGTGCGTGATGTTGTTGAGGCATTTATTTTTTACCATGGTGAACAGCAGCGATTTCAGGGACATTTCCGGGATCAGCGCAGAACGGTTTTCCCAAAGCCACATCATCACTTCCTGCACGATTTCTTCAGTTTCTGTTTCGGCCACATATTGGGATGCAAATGCGCATAGCCCCCTGTAATATTGTTTGTAGACCGTATCAAATACGCTTTCGTCGCCGGTTTTTAGTCTATTTAAGGTCTCTTCGTTGCTTGTAATCACTGATAGTTAATTTGATTGAATGCAAACTTAAACAAATATTTGGTGAATAAAGAATCAACGCCCGGAAAATTTCCAAAAAAATCCCGGGCGCGGACTGTGAAAAACAACTATTTCTTTTCTTTTTTTCCTTGGTTTGCAACGGCTTCCATCAATTTCTTGATCTCTTCCGGGTCACCCAGGAAATAATCTTTTACCAGATTCAGGTTGTCATCGAATTCGAGTACGTAAGGAATGGCCGTAGGCAGGTTCAGATGCACGATATCCTCGTCCGGGATGTTGCGTACATATTTAATGATACCCCTCAGACTGTTCCCGTGGGCTGTCACCAGGATCTGGTCGGCAGTTTCGAGCGACGGGAAAATCACGTCTTTCCAGTAAGGCAGGATGCGTTCGACGGTATCTTTCAGCGACTCCGTGCGCGGCAGCTCCTTGTCGGGTACATCTTTATAACGGATCTCGAAACGTGGGTTACGCGGATCGTCCTCGTTCAGGGCATGTGGTGCCACATCGTAGCTTCTGCGCCAGATCAGCACCTGTTCGTCGCCATACTTCTCGGCCGTCTCGCTTTTGTTGAGGCCCTGCAGTGCGCCGTAATGCTTCTCGTTCAGGCGCCAGCTTTTTTCTACCGGAATCCAGTCCTGGTCCATCCGGTCGAGTACATTATTTAATGTCTTAACAGCACGCTTTAAATAAGATGTATAGGCTTTGTCGAAAACATACCCTTCTTTACGCAGCAAATCGCCCGCCTTGCGAGCTTCCTCAATACCTTTTTCGGTAAGATCGACGTCGGTCCATCCGGTAAACCGGTTCTCCTTGTTCCAGGCACTTTCGCCGTGGCGGAGCAAAACTATCTTTTTCATGTTCTTTTTTATTTATGATAACTGTCTGTATTTTAGATAACAAACGGGAATAGGAAAAAGATTTTGAATTTTTTCTTAAAAAAGTAACATTTTCGTTTAGTATATCCTTTTCCTGAATTGTATTAATAATAGAAACAGGAGAAACAGCGATGATAGTAGACGAATACATACTGATAAAATATATCGAAGGGACACTGCCCGACGACGAACGCGCCCAGGTTGACGACTGGGTGGCAGCCTCGCCGGAAAACGCAAAGTTGCTGGAGCAGGTTTATTTTACCTTGCAGGTGACAGACCGCGTACGGGTGATGGAGTCGGTCGATCCCGAAATGGCCCTGGTCCGTTTCAAATCGAAAGTACGTAAACAAAATAAGAAAGTTAGTTTACACCGTTCCCTACAGATGCTGCAAAAAGTTGCAGCCGTACTTTTTATCCCGGTATTAGTTTTATCTGCATACCTTTTCATGCAGATTGGGCAAGAAGAGGTGCGCATGGTCGAAGTGCGCACCAATCCCGGGGTAGTTTCGACGTTCGACCTGCCGGACGGTTCGAAAGTTTGGTTGAACGCAGGAAGTTCATTGAAATATCCTAAAAATTTTTGGCCCGAATGCCGCCAGGTCGAACTGACCGGACAAGGGTATTTTGAGGTGGCGAAGAATCCGGAGAAACCTTTTATCGTGAAAGTCGATCCGTCTTATTCGGTGGAAGTGCTCGGAACCCGTTTCGACGTATCGGCCTACAAAGATGACGAGTTTGTCTCGACCACCCTCGTCGAAGGCTCGGTGCAGCTTAACATCGCGAAGGCAGGCGGCCACGTCGTCCATCAGATCCTGAAACCCGATGAGCGGGCGGAGTTTACGCGGGTGGGCGGTAAGTTGTACATCACTTCGGTCAACGCCGACAACAATACCGCCTGGCGTAACGGCGAGATCATCTTCAAGAACCAACCCATGTCGCGGGTACTCAAGGCGTTGACGCGCCATTATAACGTACGGTTCGATGTGAAGGACAAGGAAGTGCTCGAAGCCATCATCACCGCGAAGTTCAAAGAGGAACAGTTGCCGCAGGTGATGGAATATCTCAAACTGGCGTCGAACGTCAAGTTTAAGATCAGCAAACCGGCGATAACGGCCGACAACCGGCTGGAAATGTCAGTCATAGAAATATCAAAAGAGTAAAATAATAGTGTAGAACCTTTTTAAATCGAAATGCCTATGTGGAAGTAGAAAAAAAGTCTAAAAACATACGGAAAGATGTTGACGCATCTCCCCGCATGCAAAAGTCCAAGCTGTTGACGCAGCTATAGTTAACTTTATATTAAATAATAAGCATCACAAAATTATGAATAAAATTGTAACCTTAGAAATTATCGGGAAGAAAAGTTTTCATCTTTTCCGAAAAATACCATTAGTTATGAGATTGAGCGTTGTATTCTTTTTCCTTAGTCTTGGTATCGCAGTAGCGGGTAATACGTATGCACAGAATGCTACGCTCTCGCTGGATATGTCGAACAGCACGATAGCCAACGTGCTCGAAGCCGTTGAGAACCAAACGGATTTCTCTTTTATCTATGATGCCAGCATCGTGAACACCAGCCGTAAGGTGTCGGTGAAAGTGGACGAAAAAAACATTTTCGATGTCTTGAACAAGTTGTTCGGCGACTCCGATGTGGCCTACACGGTGGTAAACACCAAAATTATCCTCAACAAGAAAGAGGCGATCATGCAGCAGGCAGCCAAGACTGTCAAAGGAGTTGTTACGGATAAGTCCGGCGAACCGATCATCGGTGCGAACGTGCTGCAAAAAGGTACAACGAACGGAACAATAACCGATGTCGACGGTCAGTTTACATTGACCGTGCCCGATAATTCCATCATCGTTATCTCTTATATCGGATATAACCCGCAGGAAATCAAATATGCGGGACAAGCATCCCTGAAGGTGCTGCTGGAAGAAGATTCACAGAATATCGAAGAAGTGGTGGTGACTGCTTTGGGTATCAAGAAAAAAGAATCCTCCCTGACTTATTCGACCCAGCAGGTCGGCGGCGATGAGCTGACTCGTGCCAAAGACCCGAACATGATCAATGCCCTGGCAGGTAAGACCGCCGGTGTGCAGATCAACAAGAGTTCTTCCGGTTTAGGTGGATCTGCCAAAGTTTCTATCCGTGGTAACCGCTCGGTAAGCGGTAACAACCAGCCGTTATACGTTATCGACGGTGTGCCGATGCTGAACAGCAGCAACGAACAGGCAGTCAGCGCAATCGGTGGTACGGCGGACGCTGGTAACCGCGACGGTGGCGACGGTATTTCCAACCTTAACCCGGACGACATCGAGAGCATGAGCATTTTGAAAGGAGCCTCGGCTGCTGCCTTGTATGGCTCGCAAGCTGCCAACGGTGTCATCCTGATCACTACAAAAAAAGGAAAAGCGGGCGTGCAGAAAGTAACTTTCTCTTCCAACCTGACGGTGGATCATGCGATGAGTTTGCCCGAATTCCAGAACGAATATGGCATGGACAAGGAAACGAAGACGAGCTGGGGCGCGAAGGGGAATCTGGCTGATTATGATAATGCCGGCGACTTCTTCCAGAACGGGGTGACGGCCATCAACTCGCTGTCGCTTACGACCGGTAACGAAAAGATGCAGACTTACTTCTCCTATGCCAACACCAGTGCCAAGGGTATCGTGGAACATAACAAGATGCAGAAGCATAACCTGAACTTCCGCGAAACCGCCAGTTTCTTCGACGATTACCTGAAACTGGATGCTAACGTGAACCTGATGTCGCAAAGTATCAAGAACCGCCCGGCTTCCGGTGGTTATTATATGAACCCGTTGGTGGGCCTTTATCGTTTCCCGCGTGGCGAGAACATCGGCGAGTACCGCACGAACTTTGAAACTTTCAACAACGACCGCAACCTGATGCAGCAAAACTGGTACACGGATGCAGAACGCGATATGGAACAGAATCCCTACTGGATCACCAACCGCATCCAAAGTAACGACAAACGTTCGCGCGCCATCGCTTCTTTGACTGCCAACGTGAAGGTGACAGATTGGTTAAGCCTGCAAGCTCGCGGAACAGTCGATTATACACACGATACATACAACCAGAAAATGTATGCCACCACCGCCCCGGCTATCGCCGGATCGAACGGCCGTTATATCGATCTGAATCATACGGAGACGCTCTATTATGGCGACGTTATGGCCATGTTTAATAAAAAGTGGGACGACTTTGCTTTGACTGGCGCCATCGGTGGTAGCATCAACAGCACGACCGTCAACTCGCTGAGGCTCGACTCGAAGACGGCTTCCCTGTATTACCCCAACCAGTTCTCGGTAGCTAACATTATGATGTCTACGGCTTCTTACATCGACCAGCAGATTGACCAGAAACGTGTGATGCAGTCTATCTTCGCAACCGCTCAGTTGGGATGGAAAGAAAGTCTGTACCTGGACCTGACCGCCCGTAACGATTGGTCGTCGACTCTGGCTTATACGAAGCACAGCAGCTTCTTCTATCCCTCGGTAGGTCTGTCATGGATCATCAACAACTCGCTGACGATGCCGGAATGGATCAACTTCGGCAAGCTGAGAGGTTCGTGGAGTAAAGTAGGTAATGACCTGCCTCTTTTCATCAGCAACCCGATTGCCGGAAGCAATGACCTGATCGTGGCCGGTGGAGCTATCCAGACAAATTCAAAAGCTCCGTTCGATGAGCTGAAACCTGAAATGAGTACTTCATGGGAAGTAGGTACGGAGTGGAAATTCTTCGACTACCGCTTGGACTTCGATTTTACTTACTATAAGACAAACACGAAGAACCAGTTGTTTACGTTGCCTTCTTCTGCCGGTGCAGCTTATAAATATTACTATGTGAATGCGGGTAACATCCAGAACCAGGGGGTTGAAATCAGTTTGGGCATCACGCCGGTGATGACGGAAGATTTCCGCTGGAAGACTTCTTTTAACTTCTCGACGAACAAGAACAAGGTGATCGAGCTTCACCCTGACCTGAAGACATTTGTTTATGGCGACGAAGGTTTCTCTTCTTCTTACTCTATGCGCCTTGTAGAAGGGGGTGCGCTGGGTGATATCTATGGCAAGGCGTTTGAACGCGACGAAGCGACAGGCCAAATTGTTTTCTCGAAGGATGATGATGGCGATTTGATCCCTAACGTGGTCGGTTCAGGCAACACGATCAAGGTCGGCAACAGCAACCCCGACTTTATGTTGGGCTGGGGAAATACCCTGACTTATAAAGGATTTAGCCTTTACTTCCTGATCGATGGCCGCTTTGGTGGCGATGTTTTGTCGCAGACACAGGCCGATATGGACCAGAAGGGTGTGAGCGTCGAATCAGCCGCAGCACGTAATGCCGGATTTGTAGACCTGGAAGGTACGCAAGTGAAACCGGATAAATTCTATACGGCTGTCAGCGGTCGTAACGGATGTACCGAATATTATATGTATAGTGCAACCAATATCCGCCTGCGCGAACTATCTTTAGGATATACGTTCCCGAAGAGATTGCTGGAGAAAACGAAGGTTTTCCAGGATGTACAGTTGTCATTTGTCGGTCGTAACTTATTCTTCTTCCACAAATCGGCTCCTTTCGATCCGGATGCGGTCCTTTCAACAGGCAACGACAACCAGGGTATCGATGTATTCGGTATGCCGACTACCAGAAGCTTAGGTTTCAATGTTAAATTTACATTCTAATAAAGACAGTATATTATGAAAAAGAATTATAAATATATAGCCGCAATTTTTCTGGGCGGATTGATCGGTTTTTCAGCTTGTACGGATGATTTTGAATCTTATAATACGAACCAGGCCGGTTTCCCGGACAAGTCGAAGGAGCAGGAGTTCAATAAATACGGGATTCCTCTGGGAGTTGTTCAGCAGGGTATTTACTTCAATTACGACTGGGGTGGTGGTAAAAACTGGCCTTTCCAGGTCATGCAGAACCTGAGTGCCGATATGTTTTCCGGTTATGTGCACGACTTCAACCCGTTTAACGAAGGCCGTGCGAACACAACCTACAACATGCAGGACGGATGGAACGGCTCGTTTTGGGAAAATACCTACGGGTATATCATGACGGAGATACAGAAATCCGAGGATCTGACAGAAAAGGATTATCCTTCTTTCTACGGGATCACCCAGATTCTGAAGGTGGAATTGATACATCGCGTCTCCGATTTGTACGGCCCTGTAGTCTATACACAGTTCGGATCGAAGACCGGTTCCATGCCGGATACGCAGGCTGCTGCCTATAAGGCTTTCTTTGAAGACCTCGATAACGGGATCGGTTTGATCCGCGCCTACATGGAAGCTCATCCGGATGTGGAGAACTTCGCGAAGTTCGATATCCTGATGCCTCAAGGCAAACGGACCTATTCCGAATGGATCAAGTTCGCTAACTCGCTGCGCCTCCGTCTGGCTGTCCGTATCGCTATGGCCGATCCTCAGCTGGCTGCCGCAGAAGCGAAGAAAGCATTCGCGGATGCAGGTGGTTTGCTGGAAGACGACAACGATATCGTGGCTGTTTCTACCGATGGCACCGGTTACAATAATCCGTTTGGTGAGATCAATAAAGGATGGGGTGAAGTATTCCTGAACGCGAACATGGAATCCTATATGGGAGGTTATGAAGATCCCCGCTTGCCGAAGTACTTCGATAAAGCGGCCGGTGGCGAAGGCACTGAGATCGTTCCGGTAAAGGGTACCTACAAAGGAATCCGCCAGGGTACAGGTTTCAAACATAAAAATTACAGCAAGCATTCGAAGAGTACCGTCGCACAGACAACCGATGCGGTCCTGATGACGGCAGCCGAAGTATGGTTCCTGCGTGCAGAAGCTGCTTTGAGAGGCTGGTCTTCTGAAAATCCGGGCTCTTGTTACGAAAATGGCATCAAGGCTTCTTTTGCCCAGTGGGGTGCTAAAGAGGTGGCTACTTACCTGGAAAGTACGAAAACGCCGAAAGACTATCTGGATGCTTTCGATGCCTCTTTCAACGCAAAAGCGGTAGGTACCGTCACACCGGCATGGGATAATGCTGCAACGAATGAGGAGAAGCTGGAAAAAATCATCACCCAGAAATGGATCGCCTGCTTCCCGGAAGGTTGCGAAGCCTGGGCCGAACAGAGACGTACGGGTTATCCTAAGTTGTTCCCGGTTCTGGTGAACGACAGCCAGGGTACGATCGACTCGAAGTTGGGCCCGCGCAGGTTGAATTTCTTTGTCGGCATCAAAACAGCCAATCCTGATCAGTATGCTGCTTTAGTAACGGCTTTAGGTGGTGCAGACAATTGCGGAACCCGCCTGTGGTGGGACACCGGAAGAAACTTTTAAAGGATACAACGTTATTAGATTGATAACACAGAGTTATTAGATTATAGTTAGAGTATGAGGTAATGAGGACGGGAGTTGCAGAAATGTGACTCCCGTTTTTTGTGAAATCAGTAATACTGGTAATAATATCTGTAATTTATATTACATTATTTCTTTTTAGACAAATTATCTTTGTACCGGTAATAAAATAGTATATTTACCGCTCAAAATAAATGAAGCACTATATGTCGATAAAACGTTTTGGCGTCTCTTTGGAAGACAACCTGTTGGAATCGCTGGATCAGTATGTGGACGAGAATGGCTTTGCCAACCGCTCGCAGGCCATCCGCTTCCTGATAGAAAAGAACGTGGCTGAGAAGAAATGGCAATGCAATCACATCGTGGCCGGCACAATTATTATCATGTACGACCAGGAGAAGAAGGCTATTTCTGCAAAGATCGTAAGCATCCAGCAGGACTATCAGGATGCGATACTGTCTTCTTCCCAATATTATGTCAATCAGAATTTCTGCCTTCACATCGTTACTGTGATGGGAACCGCCCATCGCCTGACTGAATTGTCGGATAAACTGACTGCTATCAAGGGAATTAAACACGGCAAATTGGTGATGAGCCGGGCGGATTAAGTCTATTTTTTTTGCTCGAAAGGTAACACGATTTGATTATTTTGTGTTACCGATGGGGACGATTTTACATTATACAAAAATAAATTATGAAGAAAGGATTTTTACTTATTTCAGGATTGTTGGCAGGAGCGACAGCTTATGCTACCGAACCTGTCGAACCAATGGAAATAGATAGTCTGATTAATCTGCAGGGTGTTGTCGTATCTGCGAATAAGATACAGGTGAACCGTAACAGTGTCCCGCTGACTGTCTCGGTGATAGACCGGGATCAGATAGAAGCAAGTAGCGAATCGGCTTTACTGCCGGTTCTATCGGAGCGGGTTCCCGGGTTGTTTGTGACCGAGAAGGGTGTGACTGGCTTCGGGGTTTCTACCGGATCGGCGGGAACCGTGAACATCCGCGGGGTAGGGCAAGGGAGTAAGGTACTAATGCTGTTTGACGGCCAGCCGCAGTGGGCAGGCGTTTTCGGACATTCCCTGCCGGATACTTATGTGGCTTCTGATATTGAAAGGGTGGAGGTGATCCGCGGGCCGGGTTCGTTGTTGTATGGATCGAATGCGATGGGGGGCGTGGTCAACATTATAACCCGGCAGCATAAACAGCAAGGCCGCCGTACGCAGGCCCGGGTGATGTTCGGCTCTTACAATACACAGAAATACATGGTTAACAACGGCTATAACATAGGAAATTTCAGCAGTTTCATCTCTTTGAACCATGATCGTTCGGATGGGCATAGGCCGGATTCCAAATTTAATATCACCAACGGTTTTGCCAACCTCGGATACCGTATCAACAACCAATATAAGGTTACCGGCAATTTGAGCCTGGCCAAGTATAATACCGAAGACCCCGGGAAGATCACGAGCCCGTTGTTAGACCATGATATGCATATCCTTCGTGGTACAACCTCGTTCGCTTTGGAGAATCACCATGAGAAGACAAGCGGTGCCCTGCGCGTTTTTTATAACTGGGGCCACCATAAAATCAACGACGGGCATGCGGTAAATGCCGATCCTAGCGAGTTCCTTTTCTATTCCGACGACCACAACACGGGGGTACAACTATACCAGTCTTTCCGCTTGGTGGAAGGAAATACGTTTACAGCCGGTATCGATTATAAGAATTGGGGAGGGCATGCCTGGAACGATTCGATTAACGGACCGATCGGAGAGATTGTCAAGAAATCGGTGAACGAGGTGGCCGGTTATGCAATCATGCAGCAGGATTTATTTGATATCCTGAGCCTGAATGCCGGTGTGCGTTATGAACATAGCAGTGTTTATGGCAACGAATGGGTGCCACAGGCGGGATTTGCACTCCGTCCGTTTGAAGGAAATACGATCAAAGGATCTTTCTCAAAAGGCTACAGGAGTCCGACGTTGCGTGAATTGTATATCTCATATCTCCCTTATTCAAAAGCGAATCCGGATCTGAAGCCGGAAAGTATGCTGAGTTATGAGTTATCCGTCGGGCAATATCTACTCGATAATCGCCTGCATGCCGAACTGACAGCTTTTTATATTGAAGGTAAGGATATGATCTCTGTTGTAGACCGTCAGATGTCGAATATCGATCGTTTTTATAATAAGGGTGTCGAGTTTGAAGCCGGTTATCAGATTCTGAACAACTTGAATCTGGATATGAACTACAGTTACCTGTATATGAACAAAGATATAGTAGCCGCCCCTGCCCATAAATTTTATGCCAGTGCTACCTATATGCCCGGACGCTTTACATTTAATCTGAGTGTGCAATCTATTTTCGACCTGTATACAAATGTAGGGAATAAGCCGGAAGATAATAGAAAGGAAGACTATACGGTACTGAACGCTCGTGCCTCTTATCGTTTCGGCTCACAGGATAAAGGGTTGAAGCTGTTTGTAAAAGGAGAGAACCTGACGGCCACCCGCTACTCCATCAACGATGGTTATCCGATGCCCAAGGCTGTGTTTATGGGAGGGATTGATGTGACATTTTAGTTCCTGTTAAATAAATTACTTCTAAAGGGGGGGGGCCGTATATTGGGGGCAATCTCCTGTGTGGTGAATGTGGCAGGCGGGAAAAAAACTTTTGTCTTCCGGTTTCCCGGAGCAGTACCTCTGTTTGATTTCACGTATGAATCGGGATAGGTTATTTTTGAGAAAGGCAGGGAGAAAAAAGTAAGTCCTAAATAACTTTTTACGGTTATTTAGGACTTGACTTTTTGAATTTTATCATCTGAAATCCTGCAACTTCTTCTGTAGTTCCTGCCGGGCGAAGAAGATACGGCTTTTGACTGTTCCGAGCGGAAGATTGAGCTTCTCGGCTATCTCGTTGTACTTGTAGCCGCTGACGAACATGGAGAACGGCATTTTCAGGTCGTCATTCAAGGCGTTGATTACTTTCGTGATCTCCTGAATGTTGTATGCCTTTTCAGGCGAGTCGAAACCGGAGTCGTTGGCCACGTCCAGGTTGTAAAGGTCTGCGCTGGAGTCTACCACCGTCTGCACGCGTACCACCTTATGGTAGTTGTTGATGAAAATGTTACGCATGACGGTCAGAACCCAACCTTTGAAATTAACGTTGTCAACGAATTTATCCTGATTATCTAAAACCTTAAGTGCTGTATCTTGCAATAAATCCTGGGCATCGTCCCGGTTTGCTGTGAGCATAAGAGCGAAATTCATCATGTTCTCTTGTAAGCCCAATAATTTTTGTTGAAATTGTATCCCATTCATAATTTTAACTTTTTGAATGTTTATAAGTCGGTTAATAGCTGTAATTCAACAACTAATACAATACAAAAATAAACTTATACTTTATAAAAAACTAATTATTTTACTAATATTAATGATGCAGCCTCACTATTAATATTTGTATGCTAAAACCGTCTGAATTTGAACGGAATATACAAGTTTTCCACTTGTAAATTATAATATTTGCAAGTAGTGCGTCATAATTTTCAATTACTATGATAATCAAACGTTTTCGTCTGTTTCCGGCGGCCGGTTCCGGAGCGGTCTGTTTCCGGGGCGGAAGAGGGGAAAATATCGCGGCATTCTTCCCTAAAAACAGTATATAGAGGACGACCGCCCTGAAAGCCCGCATCCTCTTGCCCAAAAAGGGTGCACCCTTTCCGAAAAGAGCATGCATTCTTTTTGGAAAAAGCCCGCACCCTTTTAAAAAATAGGGCGCATGCTTTTTTTTCCAGCATGCGCCCTGTGGCTTTTCATCTTTTCAGGCCCTTTTTCAGCCTGTTTCTATGCATATATAAATCCCATAGTTTTGTGTGTATAGTTCCATAGTTTTATTTATTTTTTCTCTTGGAAGCCCTCTTTTATTCCTCCGTCCGTTCCTTATGGTTCAGGATCAGCGTCGACGGCATCTTCTGCAACGCTTCGCGGCGGTGTTCGGAGACGTCGTTCCAGCTATCGTAACTGATCAGCATGAAGTTGTAGCCGTTGAAAATAGCCGGTGTCATGTCTTTTTCCGCCAGCAGGTTCGCCTGCTTGGCCGATTCGGTGAACTGGCGGATGGCATACTGTATCTTCTCGCTGCCCGGCGTCGTCGAGCTGCTGCGGTCGAGGATGCTCGCCGAGCCGTGGGTCGTCTTGAGCAACGTCGAGGTATAATCCAGGAGGAAGAGATCCTTCTCCGAGTCGATCACCACGATCACATTGCTCGCCTTCACGAATCCCCGGTTCACGAATACGCCCACGTCGCAATTGCTTTTCCCGATAAACATCTTCGTCTTGTCTTTCAGCAGCGCGCCGGGGTAAAACCACGATTCGGGCGCTTTGAAACGGCGGAAGAAACGGTTGTAGAACGACGTGCGGTAACGGTTCGCCTCTATGTCGTCAGGCTGGTTGCTCATCGAGATGCCCGAGCCCACGAGCAGGAAGTCGAAACCCTCCGTGTTGACGATGTCCGTGATATCCTGTCCGGCGTTGTTCGACACCTCGTAGCGCGTTTCGATGTTGATCCCCAGCTTTTTCGCTCCGTAAAGGATAGGGCCGAAGCTCACTTCCTCGAAGTTGTCGGTGTGGAGCGGGTTCACGTCCGAGCCGACGGTGAGATGGAGTGCCGTAAGGTCTACCTGGTGGCGGCGGTGGGCAAACATCTGGTACGCCACGTCGAGCATGATCTGCCCGTTACCCGCGCGTCCGAACGAGAGCAACACCTTGTAGGTACCGTCGGCCACGTCTACCGCCTTGTATTCTTTGATCTTCTCGCGCGTCTGGAAGCAGAACTTGATGAACGAAACCAGCGGGATCGTCATAAACGTCGTTACCAACGTCATCAGCACCAGCATCACGAAAATGGAGGGGGGGAGGATATGCATTTCGTAACCGATGGTAAGCACTACCAGCTCCATCAGTCCGCGCGTATTCATCAGCGCGCCGATATATAAACTGTCTTTCCAGCTCTCGCCCACGAAACGGGCGGAGAACATCGCCCCGCCGAACTTACCGACGATGGCCACCACGATGAACACCCCGCACATCCACCACAGCTCCGGACTGTTGAGCAGCCCGATCTCCGTGCGCAACCCCGTCGAGACGAAGAACAACGGCAGGAACAACGCCAGCGAGACGTCTTCCACCTTCTCGGTCATGATCTTGCGGAACTTCACGTTGCTCGGCATCACCACGCCCGCGATGAACGCACCGAACAGCGCATGCAGCCCCAGCATCTCCGTCAGGTAAGCCGAGATGATCAGGAGGAGGAACATAAAGGCGACCAGACCCTTGTCGATCACTTCTTTGTTATGATAGATATGCCCGATCATCTTCAGGAACGGACGGACGGCGAAGAACATGAAAGCGATGTAAAGCATCGAGAAGAGAATGTTGTAGATCGCACTCAGCATCGTGCCCGCCTGTGCGATGGCGATCACGACAGCCAGCAGGCACCAGGCCGTGATGTCGCCGTTGGCGGCGCTGGCGAGCGAGATCGTCCCCAGATGCGTCCGCGTCAGTCCCTTCTCCTGTATGATGCGTGCCAGCACAGGGAAGGCGGTGATACTCATGGCGATACCGATAAACAGGGCGAACGATAGGAAGGGGGTGCTTTTATCTGCATAGGTGTCGTAGACGAAGTAGGCGGTAAGCATCCCGCAGAAGAAGGGCACGATGGTGCTCGTATGGCTGATCAGGATCGTTTCCTTCAGCTTCTTCCGTACCTCGGTGATATCCAGCTCCATACCGATGGCAAACATAAACAGGATCAGCCCGAACTGGCTCAGGATGGTGATGTTGGCGAGCGACTCGACCGGGAAGAGGAACCCCGAAACTTCGGGCATGAGATGCCCCAGCACCGAGGGGCCCAGCACGATACCCGCCACGATCTCGCCGATCACCGTCGGTTGCCCGATCCGCTGGAACAACCATCCGAACAGGCGGCAGGTCAGCAGGATCGTGATGATCTGCAACAATAATATTCCGATGGGCGACTGTATATGGTGCGTCATCAGCTCCCAGAACAAAGAAAAACCTTCACCAAGGTCTTTCGGGGCGTCGTAGGCAGCAGTGATGGCGCTTTCAATCTGTTGTCTTTCTCCTTCTTTGGCGATCAGATACATTAATGAACCAAAAACCAGGATCATTATAAAATAAAAGGCAATACTCTTTGTTCCTTTACTCATATGTTATATGGGGTTTGACGCAAAATTAAGAAATATCCCGGGAATATCAATACAGTATGTTTTTTTCTTTTATCTTTGCGCTAAACCAATCTCAAATAAATCATGGAGTCTCTGAATCTAATAAAGAATGACCCTTGGCTTGCCCCTTATAAAGAGGCGATAGAAGGACGGTATCAATACGTGATTGATAAGGAAAGGAGCCTGACGAACAAAGGAAAACAAACCTTGTCGGAAATGGCTTCCGGATATCTGTACTTCGGTTTGCACAAGACCAACAAGGGCTGGGTATTCCGCGAATGGGCCCCGAACGCCACGGCCATCTACCTGATCGGTACATTCAACGACTGGAAAAAAGAAGAACGATATAAAATGAGACGCCAGGGATATGGCGTCTGGGAGATTGCTCTCGAAGAAGATCTGTTGCACCACGAAGACCTGTTCAAGCTGCTGGTCGAGTGGGACGGGGGCAGCGGCGAACGCATCCCGGCATGGATACGTCGTGTCGTACAAGACGACACGACGAAGATATTCAGCGCACAGGTCTGGAACCCGGCTACGCCGTATGTGTTCAAGAACAAGCGTTTCAAACCCGATACCGCCCCGCTCCTCATCTACGAATGTCATATCGGCATGTCGACGAACGAGGAAAAGGTCGGCTCGTACGATGAGTTCCGCCGCAACGTTCTGCCCCGCATCGCCCGCGAAGGCTACAACGCCATCCAGATCATGGCTATCCAGGAGCATCCTTATTACGGCTCCTTCGGCTACCATGTCAGCAGCTTCTTCGCCGCTTCGTCGCGTTTCGGCACGCCCGAAGAGCTGAAACAGTTGATCGACGATGCGCACGGGATGGGTATTGCGGTGATCATGGACATCGTGCACAGCCATGCTGTCAAGAATGAGGTGGAGGGCCTCGGACGTTTCGACGGCTCCTACAACCAGTATTTCCTCAGCGGTTCACGCCGCGAGCATCCGGCCTGGGACTCGCTTTGCTTCGACTATGGCAAGAACGAGGTGCTGCATTTCCTGCTTTCCAACTGTAAATTCTGGCTCGAAGAGTATAAGTTCGACGGTTTCCGTTTCGATGGTGTCACCTCGATGCTTTACTACAGCCACGGGTTGGGCGAGGCTTTCTGCAATTACGGCGACTACTTCAACGGGCATCAAGACGGCGACGCGATCGCTTACCTTACCCTTGCCAACAAACTGATACACGAAGTGAATAAAAATGCCATCACCATCGCCGAGGAAGTGAGCGGCATGCCCGGACTGGCAGCCAAATATGAAGACGGCGGCTATGGCTTCGACTATCGCATGGCGATGAACATTCCCGACTACTGGATCAAGACGATCAAGGAGAAGAAAGACGAGGACTGGCATCCTTCCTCCATCTGGTGGGAGACGACCAACCGCAGGGCCGACGAAAAGACGATCAGTTACGCCGAAAGCCACGACCAGGCGCTGGTAGGAGATAAGACCATCATCTTCCGCCTGATAGATGCGGATATGTACTGGCATATGCAGAAGGACGACCGTAACTTCGTGGTCGAACGCGGTGTGGCACTCCATAAGATGATACGCCTTGTGACGGCTTCGACCATCAACGGCGGCTACCTCAACTTTATGGGCAACGAGTTCGGGCATCCGGAGTGGATCGATTTCCCGCGCGAGGGCAATGGCTGGTCGCATAAATATGCACGCCGCCAGTGGGAGCTGGTAGACAACATGGATTTGAAATACCACTACCTGGGCGATTTCGACCGCGAGATGATCGAGTTGATCCGCAGCGTGAAGAATTTCCAGTCCACCCCGATACAGAAGGTGTGGGACAGCGATGGCGACCAGATCCTGGCCTATATGCGCAAAGACCTCGTATTCGTCTTCAATTTCAGTCCTTCAAAATCCTATACCGATTATGGCTTCCTTGTGCCCCAAGGCGAGTATGAGGTGGTTTTGAACACCGATGCTACCCGTTTCGGCGGCTTCGGCATCGCGGACGATTCGGTACATCATTTCACACAATTTGACCCTTTGTATAAAAAAGAGAAAAAAGAGTGGTTGAAACTGTACATTCCGGCACGCAGTGCTGTTGTACTGAGAAAAGTAAAAGTAAAGAAATAACCAAACAACAAAAACACAGTTATGTTATATCCAATGACATTTAAGCCTATCCTCAAGAAGATCATTTGGGGAGGCGCAGACATCTGCCCGTTCAAGGGCATCACGCCAGTAGAAGAAGGTATCGGCGAAAGCTGGGAACTTTCTCATGTGGAAGGAAATTATTCGATTGTCGATAACGGCGGACTGGAAGGCAAATCGCTCGACGAACTGATCCGTACCTACGGCAAGCAGTTGCTGGGTGAGAAGGTGATGGAGCAATTCGGTTCCACCTTCCCCCTGCTCATCAAGTTCATCGACGCCCGCGATGACCTCTCTATCCAGGTGCATCCGGATGACGAACTGGCCATGAAACGCCATCACTCTTTCGGAAAGACGGAAATGTGGTACGTGATAAAGGCCGAAAAGGGCGCGGGGCTTTACTCCGGTTTCTCGCAGCAGATCGACGCGGACGAGTATGTGAAACGGGTAGGCGACAACACCATCATGGATGTTTTGCAACGCTATGAGGTCTCTCCGGGCGATGTTTTCTTCCTGCCTGCCGGACGCGTGCATGCCATCGGTGCCGGATGCTTCATCGCCGAGATACAGCAGACCAGCAACATCACTTACCGCATCTACGACTACGACCGCAAGGACGCCAACGGCAACGGGCGCGAGCTGCACACCGAGCTGGCTAAGGATGCGATCGACTATACGACGCTTCCCGACTACCGCACGCATTACAAGGCGCATACCAACGCTACGGTCGAGCTTGCCAACTGCAAGTATTTCACGACCAACCTGCTCGACCTGGATACGATGATGGTGCGCGACTTCTCCGAACTCGATTCGTTTGTCGTATATATATGTATGGAGGGCAAGGCTTCCCTCCGCGATAATAAGGGGAACGAGGTCTTTATCCACCAGGGGCAGACCGTGCTGATCCCGGCTGATACGGAAGTGGTGACGATCTCGCCTGCTCCGAATGCGAAGTTTATGGAAACTTATATCGGCTGATCTTTCGGGAAAAACGGTATGCGTCTTTCTGAAAACAGATATCAGGGAACGCAGATAAAATAGAATACGCAGAGAAATGCAGCATATTTGATTACCGATCAATATGATACCTGCACTTCTCTGCGTATTTTGCGTTGTCTGCGTTCCTTTTGTTTTGTCAGGCTGTCCGGACGTTCTCCGTGAACCTTAGCGGGGATAGGGAAATTGGGTCAGCCCTTTGTACATGAACTGGTAGGTCGGGACTTCCAGCCCCAGCGCCTCCGCTTCGCGTATCACGTAGCCGGTCAGCGTCTCTATTTCGGTCTTGCTTCCGCGTCTGAAATCGCTGTGCATGGAGGTGGTCGAACCGTTCGGCATCATCTGCTGCGACTTGATCGACGAGAAAACGATGTCTTCCGGCAGTTTGATCCCTTTAGCCTCTATTACGCTTTGGAGTTCGTATCCCAGGGTGATGAACAGGTCGATGTGCTTGTCTATCACTTCGTTGATCGTCTCGTTGAAATAGGAGGTGACCGTAGCGGCCGTAGAGATCATAAAGAATTTTTTCCAGATCTCGAAGTCTATGTCGTCCGGATTGGTCGACAGGATGCGTGCGCTGCTAAGTATTTTCTGCAACTCGGCCTGTTTTTCCTTGTCTTTGCCGTTGAGTCCGAAGAACAGACGGTCCTTCAGCGTGAACTTTTGCACATAGCCGGGGGCGACGAGCCGCGAGCCGATGTAAACGCAGCCTTTCCATACCTTGTTGCCGGGCAACACCTGCTGTATCCGTTCGGAGATATCCGCACCGTTGAGCAGCGGGATGATCACGGTGTCGGGACCGATCGCCGGAGCAAGGCTCCGGATATTATCCTCCAGGTCGTAACTTTTGGTGCAGCAGAACAGGTAGTCTACCGGGCCGATCTCTGCCGGATCGTCGGTGGCCAGCGTCGGACGGGCGTTTATTTTCTTGAATGATTTCTTTATTTCTAATCCGTCTTTTTTGATAACCTGCAGGTTTTCGCCTCGTGAAATGAAGAAGATATCCACGTTTTCCGAGTTCTGATAGTAGGCTGCCAGCAACCCACCGTAATAGCCTCCTACAGCTCCTATTCCGGAAATAGCAATTTTTACTTTACTCATGTCTATAATATCGGCGGTTTCAAGTTTATACTTTATTATAATAGCGCAAAGATGAAAAATAAAATCGAAACTATTTATATGAGTTTCAGTTCTTTTAGAAAGTCGGGAAAACTTTCTTCAAAATTAACACCGAAGCGGTAGTCTGTCTTTGCTTCATAGGTGCGGCGGATGCTTTCGGCGGTGAAATGCACGGCGATAGCGGCCGCTCCGATCAGGGTGAAACCGTTCAGCAAGGCAGCCAGCAAGGCACTTGCGAACACGTCGCCCGTCCCGTGGTAATAGCCGGGCACTTTCTTGGTGAAGGCATAGTCCACCGCATTCGTCGTTCGGTCGTAGGTAGCCGCGCCCAGCTCGTCATCTTTGAAATAAACGCCTGTCAGGACCACCTGTTTCGGTCCGAGGTCAGCCAGCTTGTGCAGCATACTTTCGATGTAGGCATGCGTATAAGGTCCCGGCTGATAAGGTTCGTCCAGCAGCAAGGCGGCTTCGGTCAGGTTGGGCACGATGATGTCTGCTTTCTGGCAGAGCGCCCTCATTCCGGCGGCAAACTGGCGGGTGAAGCTGGTGTAGAGCTCGCCGTTGTCGCCCATTACGGGGTCGACCAGTATCAGGTTGCCGTCTCTGCGGAAGGTGTCGAAGAACTCCTTTACGATGTCCAACTGTTCGAACGATCCGAGATAGCCGGTATAGATGGCGTCAAATGGTATGCCGAGCGACTTCCAGTGCTGCATGATCGGGCGCATATCGTCGGTCAGGTCCCGGTAAGTGTATCCGCTGATTCCTCCGGTATGGGTGGAGAGGATGGCTGTGGGGAGCGCCGAGGTCTCGATTCCTGCGGCCGATAAAATGGGTAACGCTACCGTCAGCGAGCATTTTCCGAAGCCGGAAATGTCGTGTATGGCTGCGACTCTTTTTTGGTGTGTCTTATTCTTCATTTTCTTTCTTTTTGTATCAATACAACAACAGGCGGATGCGAAATGTTGGAGGCGTATTTCCTCCGTTTCTGCCAGCCGTTGCAAAATAAGCTGATTTTATCAACAAACAGTCAGCTTTGATAGAAAAGGAGTATTTTTTCTTTCCACTCTCCCGTTTTGGCATTTTTGGAGTATTCCGGCTAAGCGATGCCCCACATTTATAAATTTCGTAAATAAAATAGTTGGAGATGGGTGCAAAACAATACATTCGGTAGGATACCTTTACATCAGAGTTAAAAAAAACTCTTACCAGGGTCACTTGAGAAAATTTATTTATAGATGATTGGAGTTGAATATTTTGGTGCTGAAACTAATTTCTTTCCCCGGAAGGGTGGAGGGAACAAAAGAAGACAGAGATCAGTGTATGCCGTTTGCCTTGCAAGACGCAAACGTGGTGCTTCACCGGTATGGAATTGTAAAAAGCCTGCTGACGGCGACGATAAAACCCAGGAGGTAGGTTACGGATCTGATTATACAGGTGCTTTTATTACGGATTGGGAAATCCCTAAGGAGCGGCAGGGTACAAGAGAGGACCCCAGCGTTGATTTTGTAGTTGATTGGACTAACTAATTTTTTTATGAATTCAATGTAATTGGTGAAATCATACTTTTTACTCTATAACGTTAATCCTCATATCTAATAACGTTGTATCCCAAGCCCTTTAGAGGGCAAACATCCGCCCTGTTCGTGAGAATGGGGCGGTTTTTATTTGCCATATCAAATAGTGTTATCTATTTGATCAGAAAAAGTAAATTTTCATTCCGAAGAAATATTTTAGTGGCTGCAAACCTTCGTGATATCCACAGTGAAACCATCATCCTTCGGCATGAATTTCCCTTTTTGTTTTAGGAATTCGATCAACTCATCCACATTCATATTTTCAGCCGAACAAGCATAAAAACGTTGTTCCCGGCCAAATTTCCCGATGATAGCTTCCCGCAGGCTGGTTTCTGAATAACTATTTCCTTCCATCATGAAAAGGACTTCGTGTGCATGTAACTGTTCCATAAACATCTTTGTTAATTAGTTTAGCGCAAAAATACACTACTTATCTATTTAAAATTGTAACATATGTGACAGAAAAGAATAAATTAGGGTTCACCCGATAAGAGCTGGTGATAATCCCGTTTGTTATGGCAGTAGCCTGTAAATCTGGAAAAAATAGCAAGACAATATGAATTTCCATTCCTGCAAAGATGTTTTAAATACATACGTTTCAGCCTTCAGCTTGCTTTATCAATTATTTTTCAAGGGATGTGGCTGATGGGAGTAAAATGAGAGTGATAATCTGATTTACTCCTTGTTTTGTCCTGAATTTAGCTATCAGATAAAAGTGTTCTTCTTCTGGGAGAAATACGTACGTATTTTAATGAAAAAGTATACGTCTTTTGAAGGGAAAACATACATGTTTTGAAGAGAAAACTGACAGCTATCGATTACCTTGAAAACGAGTAGGCCACGTGAGAAATGTGTAGGCATTCGTAGGGGGAGATAGTCACCGAAAATAGTGGCAGTAGTCACCGAATTTTTAGTAATAATCTGATAACATACTACATGGATCAGCTTTAGTCATCCTTCAGCCATATCCTTTGAAAAATAATTGATAAAGCAAGCTGAAGGCTGAAACGTGTGTATTTCGGTATGATCTGGAATGGATATGAGTGGATGGGGGGAATAAAAAAGGAAGATACCACTTTCGTAATATCTTCCTTTAAGTGACCTGGGAGGGGCTCGAACCCTCGACCCAATGATTAAGAGTCATTTGCTCTACCAACTGAGCTACCAAGTCGATGTTGGTATCTTTAAGTGACCTGGGAGGGGCTCGAACCCTCGACCCAATGATTAAGAGTCATTTGCTCTACCAACTGAGCTACCAAGTCAATCTGTTGCTATCTTCGTTTCCTGATCGTGATCTTTGTTTCTCGATTGCGGGTGCAAAGATAGGGGTTTAATTTTTCTTTGCAAATTTTTTTGTCGCTTTTTTCTGACTAAATTTTACTCGAATTCAAATATATCAGACGGAGTCGTACGCTTAAGTGCTATAAGTGAGACATCTTTGCCGACACGGACACCCTCCTGGAAAAGGCGGATATCAACGGTTTTATAGGCTAACTCCGGATGATTATTGTCGCGGCTGAGGTGGCACAACCAGATATCCTTCAGTTTGGGGTCGTAGTTGGCGGCCAGGAATTCGGCAGCTTCGCGGTTGCTCAGGTGGCCGGTCGGGCTTGCTACACGCTCTTTCAGGAAAGCGGGGTAGGTGCCGAACTTCAACATTTCCTCGTCATAGTTCGCTTCGATGATGAGATGGGTCGCCAGCCGCATGTAATGGCTGACCGTGTCCGTGATATGGCCCACGTCGGTAGCGAAGGTGAACTTATGATCGCCATACTCGATATAATAGCCGACGTTGTCGGTGCTGTCGTGCGGAACTTCAAAGGCGGTGATCAGGAAATCGCGTATCGAGAAAGGCACTTCCTTCTCGATGATCCGGCGCGAACCGATCAAGGTTTCCTCCACATAGCGGCTCTTTTCGATCCCCCGGTGGACAGCGGCGGTAGAATATACCGGAATGTTCATTTTCTCTCCCAGGCAACCTACCGTCTTTATATGATCGGCGTGGTCGTGGGTTATCAGGACAGCCACGATTTTGGAAAAGTCGATCGCCTTATCTTTCAACACCTTCTTTATGGTACGTATTCCGATACCAGCATCAATCAGTATCCCGAACTCGGGAGTACCCAGATAATAGCAGTTACCACTGCTTCCACTTGCTAAGCTAAGAAATGATAGTTTCATGTTTTTCTATTCCGCCTCGCGGCTCATTCTGTTTTACATAGTATATTCAGGAACGGAACGTATCAGGGATTGTCACTTCCCCGATCAGCGAGCAGTTCATGTGGTCCTTCACTTCCTCCGGAGAAAGCCCGTGGCCGAAAAGGAACATCAGCTTGGCGACGGCACTTTCCGTTGTGCTGTCGAACCCGCTTATAACGCCGGCTTCCAGTAATTTATGGCCCGTTTCGTATCGGTGCATCTCAACGCTTCCGGCGCAACACTGGGTTACATTTACGATCACGATGCCACGGTCGACCGCCTCTTTGAGCATCTTCAGGAACCAGTCGTAGCTCGGAGCGTTTCCGCTACCGAAGGTTTCCATCACGACCCCTTTCAGGTCGGGAATGTTGAGGATGCTTTCCACCACTTGCGGCGAGATGCCGGGAAACAGCTTCAGGATCGCTATGTTGCGGTCGAGCAGATAGTGGGGTTTCAGCGGTTTGCGCGAAACAGGGTGATAAATCTGGCCTGTGTCATATTTGATATAGATACCGGCATGCGCCAACGCCGGGTAATTGTATGAACGGAATGCGTTGAAATTGTCCGCATTGATCTTGCTTGTCCGGTTGCCGCGCAACAGGTCGTTTTCAAAGAAGATGCAGACTTCGGGTACGATCGGTACGCCGTTTTCCTTGGCAGCAGCTATTTCGATCGCCGTGATCAGGTTTTCCTTCCCGTCCGTCCGCAACATGCCGATGGGCAACTGCGAACCGGTGAAGATGACCGGCTTGCTCAGGTTTTCGAGCATGAAACTCAGGGCAGAGGCGGTAAACGACATCGTATCCGTGCCATGCAGCACCACGAAGCCGTCGTATTTCACATAATTGTCTGCGATGATCTTCACGATCTTCATCCAGGAGTCGGGGCCCATCTCCGACGAGTCGAGCACCGGGTCGAACTGATAGGTCGAAACCGCGTAACCGAGCTTCTTCAATTCCGGCATATTGTCTCTAAGATGCTGGAAGTTAAAAGATTCTAATACTCCGGTTTCGGGGTTTTCAATCATACCGATTGTTCCGCCTGTGTAGATGAGCAGGATGGAGGCCTTATCTCGCTGATCGTTCATATTTACTGTCATAATGCAAAGGTAATAAATTTATTCTTCTCCCTTCAATACGGGAACGCTTATGTGATATTTTACAGCTATAATACGTGCCAGGAATATGCCCAGCGCCGCCGCGAACTGGGTGATGGAGGGATTCAGCCCGGCAAGCATACATAAATAATATACGCCTCCGCCGAACACGCACGCCAGGGCATAGATATCTTTCCGGAAGATCAGCGGTTCCTCGTTGATCAATATGTCACGCATCATACCTCCGAACGACCCTGTGATCGTTCCCATCACGATTGCCACCCATATGGGGAAGCCGAATTCGAGTGTTTTGGCGATCCCGACCACACCGAACAGCCCCAGGCCGATGGCGTCGAATATGAAAAAGGTATTATTCAGCCGGATCACATATTTCCGGAAGATGATAACAAATAATAAGGCGAGAGCCGAAACTGTTAAATAAGAAGTCTGCTCCATCCAGAAAGGAGTCGCGTTCAGCAGGATATCGCGTATCGTACCGCCTCCGACGGCCGTCACCAGCCCGACCACATAGGCACCAAACCAATCAAATTGTTTGGCAGAAGCTAGTCTGATCCCACTAATTGCGAAGGCGAACGTTCCGGTGTAGTCGCAAAAGGTAATGAAATCTATCATTTTGTTTTTTTCTGCAAAAGTAAGTATTTCCTTTGAATTGTGTTTGTTTCTAGCAACACAACCTTAGAATAATTTAAACCAAACGAGTTCCATACTGTTAATTATGTATAAGTTTGCATGAGTTAGTTGATTAGTCTTTAAGGCACAAGATTGAAAAAAAATGAAAAAGTTTATTTGGATAGGGGTGCTGGCTCTGTTTTCGGCCCAATGGATTCGGGCGCAGCACTTCCCAAAAATGAATACAAGAAATTACGTGAGCGACTCGACCTCCTTTATGCCCAAGAAGCCTTGGCTGGCAGCCGGTGAGGTGTTTGGTCTGAACATGGCGATCTGGGCCTTCGATCGTTTTGCTATGAACGAAGACTTCGCCCGCATCAATGGCCGTACGATCAAGAACAATTTCAAGACAGGTCCCGTCTGGGACACGGATAAATTCTCTACCAACCTGGTGGCGCATCCTTATCATGGATCGTTGTATTTCAATGCTGCCCGTAGCAATGGGATGAACTTCTGGCAATCCATTCCCTTCGCCGCCGGAGGAAGTCTGATGTGGGAGTTTTTCATGGAGGCGGAGCCGCCCTCCATCAACGACCTGATGGCCACCACATTCGGCGGTGTGGAGCTGGGCGAGATCACCTACCGTCTGTCCGACCTTTTCATCGACGACCGTACCTCGGGAGCCGAGCGTGTCGGGCGCGAGATCCTTTCGGGACTGATATCGCCCGTGCGCGGCATCAACCGTCTGATAACAGGCGAGGCGTGGCGTCATCGTCCGCACAAAGGTCGTACCTATTCGTTTGTGCCCGTGAACTTTATCGTGAGTGCCGGTCCCCGTTTCCTGGCCGAACAGGAGCATTCGAAGCATGGCACGACCAGTATGCACCTGTCGCTGCGGCTGGATTATGGCGACCCGTTTGAAGATGAGTTCTATTCGCCCTACGAGTGGTTCCAACTGCGTGCCGGTTTCGATTTCTTCTCCAGTCAGCCCGTCATCACCCAGGTGAATGCCATCGGCGCCCTGTGGGGGAAACGGGTGTGGGAGAAAGGGCCGCGCACGTTGACGGCAGGTATCTTCCAGCATTTTGACTATTATGACTCGCAGCTGCGCGACAGCGAGGGCGACAAGGTTTCCCCTTACCGCATCTCGGAAGCGGCAGCGGTGGGTGGCGGCCTGATCTATTACAAACGGTCGGAACCGAGTGACAAGGTGGATGCTTACGGCGAATTTTACGTGAACGGTGTCGCCCTGGGCGGTGGCTCGTCCGATTATTTCCGCCTCGACGAACGCGATTACAATATGGGAAGCGGTTACAGCGTGAAGGCTTTCACGGGGTTGACTTACAACAGGCACTGGTCGTTTCTGCTGAATATGGAGAACTACCATATTTTTACCTGGAAAGGTTACAATCCGGACATCGATCTGAGTACGGTCGACCCGAATACCTTCAGCGTACAGGGCGACAAAGGGCATTCACGCCTGACGGTGATGGGCATCAAGCTGGTTTATTTCTCCGGGAAAAAATGGAATATCGCGCTCTCGAACCGCTATTTCTCGCGGCGCACGCATTATAGCTATCATGACGACGTGAATCGCGCCACTTACGACCTCATGCTCACTTTCGGAGTGAAGATTTAAACTCGCAAAAAAGAGGATGCGCCCTTTCGATAAAAAGGGTGTATCCTTTTCAGGAGATAGGTAGGCTGCTCTGCGGACGGCCGCCTGTTGCTCGCCTGTCTCTTCTCCGCACACCTTCGTGGCGGAGCGTTTTATTTCTTCTGGTTTCTCTCCAACTCGTTCAGGTTTTCCATCTTCTTCCGTTGCAGGAATTCGTAGATGCCTTCCAGATGTTCCGTCACCCGCTGGTTGCCGAACTCGTAGACTTTGGTTACCAAGCCGTCGAGGAAGTCACGGTCGTGCGACACCACGATCAGCGTACCGTCGAAGTCGAGCAACGCCTGTTTCAGGATGTCTTTCGTTTTCATGTCCAGGTGATTCGTCGGCTCGTCGAGGATCAGCAGGTTGACCGGTTCGAGCAGCAGCTTGATCATCGCCAGACGTGTGCGCTCGCCTCCCGACAAAACCTTCACCTTCTTGGCTGAATTTTCGCCGCCAAACATGAACGCGCCCAGCAAGTCCTTGATCTTGTTGCGGATATCGCCCACCGCCACGTCGTCGATGGTCTGGAAAACCGTCAGGTTCTCGTCCAGCATCGAAGCCTGGTTCTGCGCAAAATAGCCGATCATCACGTTATGCCCGATCGTCAGTGTGCCGTCGTGTTCGATCTCTTTCATGATACATTTCACGAGAGTGGATTTTCCTTCACCGTTTTTCCCTACGAAAGCGATCTTGTCGCCCCGTTCGATGGTCAGGTTGGCGTTGCGGAACACCACATGGTCGCCATACGCCTTTGCCACGTCCTCCACGATCACCGGATAGTTGCCGGAACGGGGAGAGGGCGGGAATTTCAGGCGAAGTGCCGAAGTGTCTTCCTCGTCCACCTCCAGTATCTCAAGCTTTTCAAGCATCTTGACGCGGCTCTGCACCTGCAGGGTCTTGGAGTATGTACCTTTGAAACGTTCGATAAATTCCCTTGTTTCGGCAATCATCTTCTGCTGCTCGTCGAAGGCTTTCTGCTGCTGTACGCGGCGTTCCTGGCGGAGTTGCAGGTAACTGCTGTAATTCACCTTGTAGTCGTAGATGCGGCCCATCGTGACCTCGATCGTACGGGTGGTGATATGGTCGACAAACGCGCGGTCGTGGCTGATCACAACCACCGCCTGTCCGTTGTCGATCAGGAAGTCTTCGAGCCACTGAATCGATTCTATGTCCAGATGGTTGGTCGGCTCGTCCAGCAGCAGCACGTCGGGTTTCTTCAACAGCAACTTTGCCAGCTCGATACGCATGCGCCATCCGCCGCTGAACTCGCTGGTCTGCCGCCCGAAGTCGTCGCGCTTGAATCCCAGTCCGAGCAATGTTTTCTCGATATCGGCGTCATAGTTGATCTCTTCGATCGAATAAAACTTCTCGCTGAGTGTCGAGACACGCTCGATCAGCTCCATATAACTGTCCGATTCGTAGTCGGTCCGTGTCTCCAGTTCCTTGTTGATCGCCTCGATCTCCGCTTCCATCTCATGCAGGTGGGCGAAGGCCTGTGCCGTTTCTTCAAAAACCGTCCGGCCGTCTTCCGTCATCAAGTGCTGGGGCAGGTAAGCGATCACCGTATCTTTGGGCGCCGACACTTTTCCGCGTGTCGGTTCGCGTGTCCCGGCAAGTATTTTGAGCAAAGTCGATTTGCCCGCACCGTTTTTCCCCATCAGGGCGATCCGGTCCTTCTCGTTAATCACGAAAGATATATCAGAAAAGAGGGCGCTTCCGCCAAACTCTACTGTAAGTCCGTCTATAGAAATCATACGTACATTATATATATGTGTAAAAAGAAGGCGCAAAGGTAGGAAAAATGTCTGTAAAAGCAACCGGCGATCCAATTTGTCGCATAAAAAGTCCGGATTTCCCGGATATTTCCTCTCCGAAGATTTGTTTTATGAATCGAAACAACTTATCTTTGCACCCGCTAATACAAACAGCTTAAATTAATTATTCAAACATGGCAACAAAAATTAGATTGCAGAGACACGGTCGCAAAAGCTACGCTTTTTATCAGATCGTAGTCGCAGACAGCAGGGCTCCACGTGATGGAAAGTTTATTGAAAGGATAGGTTCTTATAATCCGAACACTAATCCTGCTACAGTAGATTTGAACTTCGAAAGAGCTTTGTATTGGTTACAGGTAGGTGCACAGCCTACAGACACAACTCGCAACATTCTGTCACGCGAAGGTGTATGCATGAAAAAGCATTTACTGGAAGGTGTAAAGAAAGGTGCATTCGACGAAGCAACAGCGGAATCAAAGTTCCAGGCTTGGTTGAAAAACAAACAGGCTTCTGTTGAAGCAGTAAAGGCAAAAGACAGCGAAGCAGCTAAGGCTGCTGAAAAAGCTCGTATGGACGCTGAAAAAGAAGCAAACAAGGCAAAAGCTGAAGAAGTAGCTAAAAAGAAAGCAGAATTAGCAGCAGCTGCTGCAGCAAAGGCAGCTGAAGAAGCAGCAGCCAACGCTCCTGCAGAAGAAGCTCCCGCAGCAGAAAGTGCTGAATAATTCGCTCAATGCCAAATAAAAAAGAGGACATCTCGTTGAGGTGCCCTCTTTTTTTATGGTTGAAACCACGTGGAATGATATAACCACGTGGCTGAAAATTACTTTTTACCCAGCAGGAATCCGTTGATCTGTTCAACGAACTGTTCCTTTGAAAGCGCGCCCTGTGCGATCTGCGGTTTTCCTTTTGCCGGGATGAACAGCAGGGTAGGGATGCTCTGTATGCCGAAAGCGGCGGCCAGTTCTTTTTCGTTATCGACGTTGATCTTATAGATGATGATGTCGTTCTTATACTCTCCGGCCAGTTCCTTCAGGATCGGCGACACTTTCTTGCAAGGCCCGCACCAGTCGGCATAGAAATCTACGATGCAAGGTTTGGTGCCTTCGTACACCCATTCCGATTGATTTTTTTCGTAATTATATACTTTGGTCAGGAAATCTGCCTTGTTCAGAACGACCACTTCACCCTGAGCAGCGACACCTCCCGTTTCGTTTTTATCTGATTTGGCAGACATGGAGCAACTGACGAGCAGCAACACGACTGAAATCAGGAATAAATCTTTCAACTTTCTCATATAAAACTTATTACTTCATTGATAATTATAGAATACAAAAATAGCAATAAAACGGATACAACTCCCATCCCTTGCGGTTAAAAGAAAAATATTAGCGTAAAAAGAAAAAAATATCTCCAAAGATTAGGAGATATAAAAATAATCACTACCTTTGCACCGCAATCGAGAGAAAACGATAGCAAAACGTACTGGAGAGATGGCAGAGTGGTCGATTGCGGCGGTCTTGAAAACCGTTGAACTGAGAGGTTCCTGGGGTTCGAATCCCTATCTCTCCGCAGAGTATAAGAAGTCCTTGTAAACTTAGGTTTATGAGGATTTTTCTTTTGATGCAGATTACAAATGTCTTTTATCTGGAAAATTCATGTTTCTATCCGGGCAATGTATCTTTTTTGTTGAAACAACGGACAGTTTCCTTATAACTTAAAATGTATGAAAACGCCTGTTATCCTGTTGTTTCCTCCCTGTAAAGTTTGTAGATTTGCTGTCATACAAATAAATACGATACCCAAATGGAAAAAGCGATCCGGATACAATACTATCAGTCCCCTTGTGGAAAATTGATTATCGGTTCATACGGTGATAAACTATGCCTGTGCGACTGGCAGGATGAGGAGCGTAGAAAGCTGATCGACGCCCGGCTTCAGAAAGATTTGCATGCCGGATATGAGGAAGGCGGATCCGCGACGATTGAAGAAGCGATTACCCAGCTCGACGAATATTTCGACCATAAACGTACCTTTTTCGATATCCCCCTGCTTTTTGCCGGAACCGATTTTCAGAAGAAGGTATGGAATGAACTATTGGAGATCCCTTATGGAGCGACCGAGTCGTACGCCGGACTTTCCCAACGCCTAGGCAATACCAAGGCAGTGCGTGCGGTGGCGGCGGCTAACGGTGCGAATGCCATTTCGATTTTTGTGCCCTGTCATCGTATTATCGGCAGCAACCGCCAGCTGACAGGTTATGCCGGAGGTCTTCCGGCGAAGAAGCTGCTGCTCGAACTGGAGTCGCCTGTCGGCCTGTTCGGGTAACCGTTCGCTGGCAGACGGGCGATTAAATCCCGACAATCTTCTCGAACCGCTTCTCCATACATACGCTGACGTCGGTCGTAACGAACTTTCCGTTGTAGAAAAGGGTGAATATGGTAGCCGGGGTAGGTGCGTCCTGTGCCTGTTCCACTGTCTCCAGTTTGATGATTTTCAGCGGTATGCCTTTCCTTTCGGCCATCTCTGTCAGCGTACCGCGTACATGAAATTCCGTGAACGGGCAACGGTTGGTGTAATAGACGACTGCACCGTTCTCCTCCTCGCATTCCCCGCTTCGCACGCTTGCCCTGAACGACGGGTCGGGGGCTTCGGTGTCGATTTTCAAAGCCAGCAGGCTGAAACCGTCAGGCAGCTTCTCCACCGTTTGGAAACCCTGGCGCAAAAGCCATTTGGTGTCGCTCATAAAATGGAACTTGGAGGTACCCGCTACGGTGACCAGCCCCGCCTTTCCCTGTGCCCTGGCATCGTCGATGGCGGATTGCAACAGGGCCTTTCCGTGCCCGCATCCTTTGTACTGCCCTGAAACCCAGAAGCAGTTTATCATCAGATAACTGGGGGCATCGACGGGAACCCATGCCTTTTCGGCGGGAACATATTCGATAAATACCTTGGCGCGTTCGTCGAGACGGCGGAATACGTATCCGTTATCGAACTCTTTCCTGAGCCATTCCTTTTTCAGCTCGTAACTTTCCTTGCATTTCTTGTTGGAGAAGGCGCAGCAGATATGTTCGGTTGCGATGTTTTCCTTCGTCAGGGTGATGTATTTCGTTTCCATGATGATTTTATTTTATGGGTATGTAAATCTTGGTTAGAGCCGCTTCGCTGTCCGTCCCGGTGTAATGGATGTATTCCTCGAAAGGCATCCCGTGGCGGATGGTGTGGTTGAAGTTGACGCTGATGTTGTTGTAAAACTCCTGCAGGCTGGAATAACTGCCTTTCAACGTATAAACGGCATATTTCCCTTTCCGCAGCCGGAGTGTGCCGAAGACGCCTGCCGCTTCGACCGGCTTATCCACCGTTGCACAGGCGTAGAAGCGGCATTGTCCGGCTGTGGTGACGTTCGGATCGTCGAAGCTCAGGCCGATGAAGCGGGTGGCGGCGGATAGTACCTGCTTTTCTTCCAGGAACTTTATCAGCTTGTTCCAGGCCGTTTCGTAAGGTTTTTCCTCTCCGTACTGTCCCACGATGCGGATATAAATCAGATTCAGGTCTTCCTCCTCGCAGATTTCCGAAGGAACGGTTTCGTATTTGCCGCCGCTGTTTTTCACATATTCCTGCAAGCGGGCGTTCAACCCGTTGATATAGGCTTTCGGCGAGATTCCGAACAGCTTCCTGAAGGCTTTCGAGAACGATTGCGGATTGTCGTAGCCTACCCGCGCGGCCAGCTCGGCCAGCGTCATCTCCTCCGTCTGCATATACATGATGGCTCGTTCCATCCGTTGCCTGGCCATGTAGGTATAGAGGGATTCGTCGAGGGCGGAGCGCATGATGCGGAGCAATTGCCGCCGGGATACACAGATCTTTCCGGCTATAACGTCCAGTTGTAACGGCTGGTGCAGGTTAGCGCTGATGTAATCGATTACCTGGTTCACCTTTTTCTGATAGATATTTTCGGTACTGCTTCGCATGCTTCTGATTCTTTAGGGACAAAAGTAGGCAATCTATATTGACCGGAAGTTGTCCAATCCGGCCAAATTCGTTTTCGTTTCGATTGCCTCCTGTGCGTCCGTCTCTTCTATCTGTTACGGAGATGGTTGAAGACGTCTTTTATTTTTGCCGTCCTTATTTTTTCCCTGTGCTTGTGTACATATATAAGAAAGAAAACAATAAAAGTATTTAAGTATATATCTTTCAGGTCGAAAATGAACAGGGGTTTGAGATAGATGAAATCCAATACCCCCTTTTCCCAGACTATATTGCTGAGCAAAGCACAGATAATCCCCGATGTTTGGAAGATGATGGCAATGTCGAGGAGCTTTGTCTTTTTTGACAGGCTTCTCAAGAATACGTATAATACCAGTATGATACATTCGGCAACGGCGAAGATGACCATGTGTATCCAAAAGCCTATATTGATATTCAGTTTCTGGTTCAGAAGATAGTTGACGTAGCTGTGTTTGTCGTTGAATACCGGCCTGAACTCGAAGAGCGAAGGGATAATATCGAAATGGGTGTCCATATAAAAATGATAGATCACGATCTTTGTCGCCTGATCGATGAGGATCAGCAGGAGTGTCCACCATATAATCTCTCTGGTTCTCATAATTTATTCTGCTTTAGGAGGATGGGTAATCTGTTCTTTTGCCCGGTTTGTTATTTCGCGGATGAAACCGGTTTTCGCATCGGTGTAGCCGTCGCGATCATGTTCGTACTCTTTTTGTAGTTTGACTTTCAATTCTCCGTAGGCTTGCGCCGTGTCGGGATGGGAGAGAAGGTAGTCGCGGAAATAGAGTTCGTCCCAGTCGCCGGAGTATCTTACGTGGAGGTGGAAGGCCTGACCTTTAAAGCCTTCGGGGGTATAGCCTTTCATAAACATCATATGGGGAGGCGGATTTCCGGGTTGGGGGGAATAGATGTAGCCCTCCGCTTCGATGGTCGGGATGAGGCGGACGAGGTCGGTTTCCTGCTGTATTTCCAGCAATATGTCGATCGTCGGTTTGGCTGTCAGTCCCGGTACGGATGTGCTTCCGATATGGCTGATGCGGACAATGTTTTCCGCACCTACGGCTTTCACGAGGCGGTCTTTTTCTGTTTCGTAACGCTTGGGCCAGTCCCGGTCGTGTGCCGAGAGGATGATCGGGAACAGTTGCCAGAGTTCTTCGTTGCTCATTTCGTTCAAATTCTTATTTTTCATGCTGCTTTACAGTCGATCACGATGTTGATCCGGTTGATTGTTGCTTGCTTTGTTTCCATGTTTCCAAAGATAAGATAAGTTTTTGAGATATGGAATTTCCGGGAAGGAGATGCTATTCGATGGCATAACAGATGCTTCCCGGCAGCATAACAGATGCGCAAATAAGGGAGAGAAGGGAAAAATGGATGGAAATAGTCTTTTGTTTCTTACCGAAAAGGATTAATTTTGTAAGGAAACAAATAAGCAGAAATATTCATGTTCAATAAACTTGTGGCGATAGAGCCTGTAAGCCTGATTCCGTCAGCAGAAAAGAAATTGCAAGATTTTGCGAAAGAAGTAGTTATGTACGATGACATACCCTCGGGGGATGAAGAGGTGGCTGCCCGTATCGGGGATGCGGACGCTGTCCTTTTGAGTTATACCTCCCGAATCGAACGGGCGGCACTGGAGAAATGCCCGAATGTCCGCTATATCGGGATGTGCTGTTCCCTTTACTCGCCGGAGAGTGCCAATGTCGATATCCGCTATGCCAATGAGCGGGGGATTGTTGTGACTGGTATCCGCGATTATGGCGACGAAGGGGTGGTGGAGTATGTTATCAGTGAGCTGGTTCGTTGCTTGCACGGCTTCGGACAGGAGGTATGGGATGAGATGCCTCGTGAGATCACCGGGTTGAAAGTGGGGATCGTCGGGCTGGGTAAGTCCGGTGGGATGATAGCCGATGCCCTGAAGTTCTTAGGTGCCGATGTCGCCTATTTCGCCCGGAGCGAGAAGGAAGAGGCGCGCAGGAAGGGCTACCGTTTCCTGCCACTGGGTGAGCTGCTGGCACAAAGCGAAGTGGTCTGCTGCTGCCTGAATAAGAACACGGTCTTGCTGCATGAAGCGGAATTTAAGCAGCTCGGTAATAAAAAGATATTGTTCAATACGGGGTTGTCTCCCGCCTGGGACGAGACTCCGTTTGTGAAGTGGCTGGAAGGCGACAACCTTTGTTTCTGCGATACCGCAGGTGCTTTGGGCAACGCCCAGTTGTTGAGCCATCCGCACGTACGTTGCATGCAGGTGTCGACCGGCCGTACACGCCAAGCGTTCGACCGCCTGAGCGAAAAAGTACTGGCTAACCTCTCAGAATACGATGGGTGAGGTGATATTGAGTAGGGTGTTCACTACCGACCATCCTGCTATCTCTGCCGTTGCGCTGTAGACGTCGATGACGGCATGCACCTGATCGTTCCTGATCTCTACCCGCTGGGTATCGCCCGTAAATCCGGGGGTGGACTGCATTGTCACCTCCATGTTCGCTGGTCCTACCGAAGCCCGCGAGGCCGCTACCGTAACATTGACTTTCGTCGGGAAGAGTTGGATGGCTTCCACCGCATTTCCGGAGAAGACGACGCGCTGTTCCGTTTGCAGCGATTCATCGTAGACGGCGGTTCCTTTCAGGGCGTTAGGGCCTTTCTCGTTGAAAAAACGGGCGGTGGCGTTTCCCATCAGGGCGGCAGTCCGCAGCACATCGAAGCCGCCGGTAGCCCCGGAGGCCAGGTAGACACGGGTACCGTTTGCCTTGGCTGTCTCCGCTACCTCGCGATAAAAGAGGTCGTCGGCCAGCGCCCCGATCGAAAGGGTGACAATGGAAGTGCCGTTTTTCAGTGCAGGCAACGCCAGTTCTTTCATGGCGGCAGGCGAGGCGGCTTCCACCAGATAGTCCGGTTTCAGGGCAAGCAATTCTTCGATGGTCGCACATACCCGGCAAGGTTTCCCGTGTTGTTGCATCCGGGCAGCCAGGTTTTCTGCTTTGGAGATTGTACGGGAGTAGACCCCCACTAACTCATATTCGGGCAAAATGCCTTTGATCACAGCGTCGGCCACGATACCTCCGAGCCGTCCGCATCCGACAATTACTAACTTTTCCATGCAGGCAAAGGTACTTGATTTTAATCTGATTTCCCAAACGGGACTGGCGAATATGTGAAGGCAAAGCAGCCCCCGCAGTGAAGTCCGCAGGGGGAGATATGTTTCTTTATGATCTCGTTGGGTTGCATATGCGTCTATTTTAATCCTTTTTTGAAAAGTATCATCGATAAGGCATCCTTCACCTGCTCTTTTTCGGTGATGGCAACGGTCATAGGGATGAGTTTTCCGCTGGGTTTGGCCCGGTAGAATTCTTCTTTGATGCTTTCCGTAATTTCCATCCCGGCGATACGGTCCAGGTGTTTTTCCGTGAAGTAGGAAGTGACTTTGAAAAAGCTCTGGTAGACAACCAACCAGGCAAGGTTTTTCTTCTTTGACAGGACTTTGCATAACCAGGCCTTCCCGTCGTTGTAATAGTTCCACTCGAGTGTCAGGTCGGCGGCTGCGGCTGATGCACTGAATTCTTCGAATGCGGGAAAACTTGCCTCCAGAACGTCGGCGATGACTTCATTAGTGGGGAAAACGTTTTTGTCTTTTAAAATCAGAGGTTCCATAATGTTGTGTATTTCGGTGTATAAAATAAAGAGAATTGTATAAGGATATGTCGCCCGTTAAAGGGTCAATATTTTTTCTCCGTTCTTGAGATATTCGGTTAGCGGGGCTCCCATGTATCTGACGGTAACACCCAGTTTCTCGATGATTGGCTTCACTTCGAACCTTTCGCAGCAGTCCTGGCAGGCTTCGACGGTGACGCCTGCTTGAAGCATTTCCAGGATTTCCGTCTGCACCTGCGTATCTTGGGCGGCGAGCTTAACGGAGGCTCCCCAAAGGATTACGTTCACTTCTTTCCACCAGCCTCTCTTTTTGGAGTTGAAGGTGTACATCGATAACATATTGAATATAGTGTCTTTATTGTCGGTTGTCCAGAGAATGTTTAATTTGTCCATAATAAGATGATTTATGTATATGGTTATGTCGATTCGCAAATGTATATAAAAAATAGAATTAAATACTCTTTGAGGGATAATCTCTACTCTTAAGGGAAAGCGCTTTTGTATATTGGAAAAATATTTTGTTATTTGGAATAAAGTGAGTAGCTTTGTCGCAAATAATTAATCATGAGAATAATCACATTTGCAGCCATAAGAGAATATTCTAAGAAACATGCTGATGCAGATGTCGCTTTGAAAGATTGGTATAAAAAGACGGAAAGAAGCGATTGGTTATGCCTGGCAGATGTAAAGCAAACATTCAATAGTGTTGATTTTGTGGGTAATGACCGATTTGTTTTTAATATAAAAGGTAATGACTATAGATTGGTTGCTATCATATTATTTGCTGCCAGAAAAGTTTTCATTCGCTTTATAGGCACACATAATGAATACGATAAAATAGACTGTTCTAAGATATAGTATTTTGCATTAGTGAGACACACTTTAAACTGTAGATAAATATGGCAAAGATAAAAGATAAAAAACAGTATGATGCAGCCTGTGCAAGAATAGAAGAACTGCTGAAGGTTGTAAATAACAATACACCTACTGATAACAAGAATTTCCTTGAACTGGATTTGCTTTCGGACTTAGTAGCCGATTACGAAGAAGAACATTTTCCAGTGGAAACCCCTCTTCTGGTAGATGTACTTAAGCTTCGTATGTATGAAATGAATCTTACCCAGACAAAGCTCTCAGAGTTGTTGAGTGTTAGTCCTTCCCGGATTAGTGAGTATCTTTCCGGTAAATGTGAACCGACATTAAAGGTAGCCAGAGATATAAGCCGGAAATTGCATATTGATGCTAATATTGTTTTGGGTGTGTAATTGGATCTTATTTGTACAAAACGACTACTTTTTTTGAAATAAACCGTAGTTTTGTATAAATGTTTCTGATGAAAAGAGGATTGAATGATAACTTAATTCTATGCCTCGCCGTCTTTCTTTTGCAGGAGGCCGATCTTTTTTTTAATCACGTAGCTCAGATAGGAGAAAATGAAGGAGATCAGGATAATTATGCAGACTCCCATAACTCCCCATATCCCGTGACTATAAGGGAAATTGGGAGGTATAGGAACAATATTCCCTGATAAAAATAGTCCGATTGCTGTTCCTGTTATTATAGGATATATCTTTCTTAACTTCTTAAATATTCTATCAATTTGAGTATTATCAAGCATACGATTTTAGATTTATGGTTTGAGTTGTAAACTTACATAATAAAAAGGAAAACTCTATATCCTTTGAAATAAAAAAGAAGGAGACCTTTCATTTATCTGAAAATTGTTCGGTTTTCGGAGTATGATCAAGTGGCCTCGTCGTTTTCATTCAACTCAAAGATAGCTTCGACGGGAGCGTTAAAATATCGGGCGATCCTTAATGCGAGGATAGTTGAAGGGATATATTTACCTGTTTCGATGGTATTTATGGTTTTGCGGGTAACCCCGATGGCAATGGCCAGTTCTTCCTGGCTGATCTTTTTTATCGCCCGGTAGACTTTTATTTTATTAATTAGTTCTTTGTTTTCCATCTGACTATTATTTATATAGAATCAACCGATGTACACCTACCGTAATAACGGCGATGAACAGAAGGATTAAACAGTACGTCTTGACCGGCAAGTGGATATAATCATCCAGCAAATAAATAAGTATTACGCTTATAAGTGTGGAGAATAAGCCACTGGTTCGGGCTTTGTAATCGAAACTTTTGTACATTTCGTTACTTAGAGCATAGAATAACTCTTTATTGTTCTTGATCTCCCGGCTGAGGAACAGGTTCTTAAACGTTGCATAACAGAATAATAAGCCGGAAATAGCCGACATTACACTACATATAATAATAACAGGTTTACTGAAAGAAAATTGAATTAAAATCCCTCCGGCCATCCAAAATCCAAAACTGATTATCTGTAATAACATGACATTAAATCTAGCTTTCTCTGTTTTTTCAATGATAGATGCTTCCATAATGACAAATGTGTTAACTAGTGTTTATTAATATAACCTCTAGGTTTTATAATGTAACCTATGGGTTATAAATATAAATACTTATTGTGATATACTCTATCTTTTCCTCTCTTTTTTTCATCACCATCGAAATAAAATGTTTTTTACTATCGAAATAATCTCTTCCCTGCTGACATACTGTTGTCACCCCCTCCCCATACCTTTGCTTCATAATTCGAATATTAACATTAAAAAACTACGAAGATGGAAATGAAATTGTTTTATTTAGGGGAAGTTACGGGGATGACGAAAGAGCAGGTGGAAGAAGCGGAAAAGTTCATCCGAGGATTTGAATATGGTATCGTTGCCACCAACAATCCGGAGACGGGACCACGCCTATCGGGACTTAACAACCTGGCAGGCCAGACCTTGCAGCAACTCCATTTTGCGACAGAAGCCAGCTGTCAGAAATTGGCGAACCTCCGCCTGGACCCGCGCTGTGAAGTGATGTACTCTACGATGGAGAGCGGGCAGGTCCAGATCGCAGGCAAAGCCGAGATCATCACCGACGAAGCATTGAAACGCGAACTCTGGCAAGACTGGATGAACGAATACTCACCCGAAGGACCGACGGGAGAGGGCATCTGCATCATCCGCCTTATCCCGGCTTCTATCCGGGCGATGATCTGCTGATCCCGCTGCCGGTAACGTAAATGTTGTATCTTTGTCACCAATCAATCCGACAAACGCACACAATGAACCGCCTGGAACGAATATCCGCTATACTGGTCAAGTTGCAATCCCGCCCGGTCGTCACCGCGCGTGAGATAGCGGATCAGTTCGGTGTAAGTCTCCGGACGGTTTATCGCGACATCCGTTCGCTGGAAGAGTCGGGTATCCCTGTCGGTGGTGAGGCAGGACTGGGTTACTCGCTGGTGGACGGTTTCAAGCTGCCGCCCCTGATGTTCACGATCGACGAGGCCCTCTCTTTCCTCGTGGCGGAGAAACTGGTTTGCCATCAGACCGATGGCGATACCTACGATGTATTCCGCAGCGGGATGGACAAGATACGTGCCGTGCTGCGGACGGCCGACAAGGATATCCTCCATCATTTTGACCCCTATATCCGTATCTCGGGTATCCACCAGAATACGCGTACCGCCTCTGCCAACGTCCTGCAAACCCTTATGAAGGCGTTGTTGAACAAGAAGCAGCTCGTCATGACCTACAAGGCGGGCTACAACTACCAGGTCACCCACCGTACGATCGAACCCCAGGGTATGTTCTTCATGGGCGGTATCTGGTATGTCCTCGCCTGGTGCAAGTTGAGGAAGGATTACCGCACCTTCCACCTCGGCAGAATCGTCCACCTCTGTCTGGGCGAAAATGGTTTCGAGAAGGAGCATCTTCCGCTCGATGAGCTGATCCCCCGGATCTATCATGTAGAGGATGAGATCGAAGTGACGCTCCGTGTCCACCGCGATGTGGCACGCGATACGGAAGTCTCCAAATACACCTACGGACTTTATGAGGAGGTGGCGGACGGGGAGTACTTCGTCCAGAAATACAAGACCTATTCGCTCGATAAGTTCGGCCACTGGTACCTGTCGTTTGCCGACTGGGCGGAGATCATCGCGCCGGAATCATTGAAAACGGTCGTCCGGGAGTTGATCGGCAAGATACGCATCTGAAAGCAACTGGCTCTATCCTTTAATCGTCTCCCGGTTGGTCAGAATCTCGTCCATATGTCCGAGTGCCCAATCTACCAGGCTCTGGATATGAGGCATGAGTGTCGTGCCCATTTCCGTAAGGCAATATTCCACGCGGGGTGGCACTTCGGGATATACTTTGCGGTGCACGAGGCCGTCGGATTCGAGGGTACGGAGCGTGACGGTCAGCATCCGTTGCGAGATATCGTCGATGGTCTTGTGGATATCGCTGAAACGCATCGTGCCGTTCGCGCTCAGTGTAGTTAGGACCAGCATCGACCATTTGTCGCCAAGCCGACTGAGGACGTCCCGGACCGGGCAATTTCCTGTAGGATGAAAATTTTTCATTTTATTTCTTTTCGTATGAAGTTGAAACTCAATAATGGTTACCTGCGTGTAAGTAGCTTATTCCGAGGTGCGTTCTTGTTTCTTTCGCTCGGATCATCTACATTTGCTGCACAAAGGTAATAAACTTACGAAAGGTAACTATTGTTTCACTTAATAATTACAATTATGTCAAAGAAAGTAGCAGTTTTAGCAGTAAATCCGGTGAACGGATCAGGGTTGTTCCAGTATCTGGAAGCATTTTTTGAAAATGGAATTTCTTATAAGGTATTTGCTGTTGCCGAGACGACAGAGATCAAGACAAATTCAGGTATCAAGCTGATCGTGGATGATGTGGTTGCCAACCTGAAAGGGTATGAAGACGAGTTCGATGCGCTGGTGTTCGGTTGCGGAGATGCCGTTCCGGTGTTCAGCGAAAATGCCGATAAGCCCTACAATCAGGATATGCTGGCCGTTATCAAAGCCTTCGGCGATAAGGACAAGATCATGATCGGGCATTGTGCTGCCGCGATGATGTTTGAGATCGCAGGCGTTGCGAAAGGAAAGAAAGTGGCCGTCCACCCGTTGGCAAAACCGGCTATCCAGTCTGCCCAGGCAACTGATGAGAAATCTGAAATTGACGGCAACTTCTACACTGCACAGTGTGAAAATGCGATTTGGACGATGCTGCCCCAGGTGGTTGAGGCACTGAAGTAATCTGTTCTTCTTCGTCCGAACGCTTGGATGAATAAGGTATCTAAATGGAAATCAGGTAAACGTCGGGGAAAGGTTATTCAGATAAGATACACTATCCCCGTACGTTTCTATGAGTAATTTACTTTGGCTTTACAGAGCCTACAACTCAAAACGAGTTCTATCTATTAACGAGTTTTCTCTAGCAATATTGTATGCGTTTAGCAGTTCTTTGAGGGATTTGCCACCGGATAAGCCCATGAGGGTTTCGAACAGGATAGTTAGTATACACCAAACAATCCCGATCCTAATAAATGTAGCGTTCTTCTGTTTACCGATTGATGGTATTAATACATACTCCCGCAGTCCACCATTCAGAATGGTGCAAGGGATGAATAACAGCCAGATTAATAACAATTTTAGTATTGTCATAGTTCTGATTTATACATTGAATAGGTTTCCCGGAAAGACGGAGGTGTTACAGATGCCTACAACCAACTTTTCATTCTCCATGGCCGTCTTTACCAGAGGTACAAAAAGCGAAGTTTTGGGTGTGAACCGGCTCGTTCCGTCAATCAACACTACCTCCTGAATACCGCTGAGTAAACGGACAGTGCACCAAACACTTTAAACAAGTGCTACATCCATATACATCGATTATTTCGTCTCTTGAAGTATAGCGGCTCCAAGTTTTACCTTTAAGTACTCTCCTCTCGCAGATATTGACACAGGTAATGCAGTTTCCGCACTTTGGATATAGAGGCTTACACAAAATCGTTTCCAATGGTGCATCGGTTAAAACCGTACCAAGGCATTGTGCTGCACCATATTCAGGAGTGATTAACAGGTTGTTTTTTCCAATCCACCCTAATCCACCTAGTAAGGCTACGGTTTTATTCGGCAACAGAGATTGTTTATGTGATTCATCAAATTTTCCCTCGGCAATAAGGCTCTCATCTGATTGTGAAAAAGCTTTGTATCCTTTTTCTGTAATATACGTTGCCATATTATCAGCCAATTCATGAGTCCTATTTTCAGTAAGGAGGTATTCGTCGTCATCGAAATTATAATTGTCATCTATCCGGACCTGTACGTAATTGGGGGTATCACATACTTCTTTTATATATCTGGGCGTTAACGGAAGTGTGAAAACAACAGCATTGGGGAATTCTCTGTTTTGTGTCTCCCTCAAATGTGATATATCGACAAAGCGTATCAGCTTCGCTCCTTGATTAATTAATTCGTTTTCTATTTCCTGATTCAAGTATTTCATATTTCTTTCTTTGCTACAGGGATATAAATATCTGTTATTAACTCCGAAGCCGGAGTTTTCTCAGGGGTATTGATATAAGTTTCAAAAGTGAAAGGCTCCCGCAAAGTATAATCACTTGTAGGCAACCAGTCAAGATAGATATGGCGATACACCCTATTTAGTTCATGGTATAAACCTTTGAAACGAAAAATAGCATATTCTCCTGAAGGAATTTCATAAATGCCAAAGCCTTTAGGAGGCTTAAATGATTGCGACAATGTTACTCCAATCATAAAACGATTGTGCTCTTCAGGCGTAATCAAAGGATAATCAAGAGTCAAGCTTACATATTTGCATCCTTTTGATGACAATTCATAGTTCTCATAGAATTGTAATAACTGTTTCCATAAGACAGAAAAACTATGACCGATATTATTTGTCCTTTCTAACTTCAAATATGCAATGCGCATGTTAGGCATTTTCTCAAGATTCAATTCAACCCGTATAGGATTCTTTCCTTCAGGGCAACCATTGGAATGTTTCTTGCGGAATTCTGGTATAGAACAATTAAAATAACTTTTGAATGCTCTTGAAAGCGTATGTTTATTCTGATAATTGATTTGACCAAGAAGTTCTGGTACACTTATATCTGTCGATATTAACTTGAATGCAATGTACTCCAGTCTTAGTCGGAAGATGTAATTCCCAGGACTATCGCCACAGACAGCTTTAAAAAGTCTACGAAAATGAAATTTAGAAATACCTGCAACTTGGGATAGCCTCTCTGAATCAAGGTCATCAAACAAGTGGCAGTTAATGTATTCCTGAACTTTTATAATTAATTCATACTGTACATGAACGGTGTTGATTTTTTGCTTCCATCTTTTGATTTCCGGTAATCGTTTGGACATAATTTCCCTCAATTCCGATGAAGTATGGCTTATCCCGACCTCTCTATAATATTCTTCGGGGAAAAGTCCCCAAAGATAGATGAGATAATCCATCGAAAAGTCATATAGCTTAACTCCATTTTTCAGGCAGTAGTCGCAATATTCCTCATTCTGACCTTCCTTAAGACTGGCATAATCTATGTCTAAGGGTATTCCGCAAGTTTGGCAATATTTTGTTTCAGAATTGATTCTCATAAAATTCCTGTTGTTTAAGTGCAAAATTACTCAATAGATTATGGAAAAGGTTACCATAAATGGCTATCTTTTATCCGGGTTGCAAATTTTCTTATTGTGTCATATCTCAGCTTTGACGTATGCTTTTGTTATATCATACACTATAAACCATCGATGGATGTGTCTATAAATGCAAATAAACCATTGCTGTCATGTATTAATGGTTGGCTTTTTAAAATGAAATCCCCTCTCCGCAATATAAACCCCGCTTAGGATAAAGACCGACCCGATCAGGGCGATCACCGTGATGATTTCGTCGATCACGATGGCGGAAGTGATCAGCGTCACTAGCGGAACGATGTAGATATAGTTGGCCGTGCGGAACGGCCCCAGCTCTTTAACTGCCGTGTTCCACATGATGTAACAAAGCATTGATGCTACCACACCCAGGAACAGCAGGTTAGCTGCAACGACCGGGCGAAAGAGTATCGCTGTATTCGTATTCAGCGGATGGAGCAGGAACATCGGGGTTAATGTGACAAGCCCGTAGAAAAACACCTTCCGGGTAATCAGTAATGTCGGATACTGGTTCCCCATCTGTTTCAGTATCAGACAGTAAAACGCCCACATCAATGCTGCAATCAGCGTCAATATATCCCCCAGTGGATTGATTTTCAGTAGAAAACTACCGTTGAACACGACAAACGCCACCCCGATCAGCGCCATGACCGAGCCGTAGATCAGGTTCGGTTTGATCTTTTCTCTGCGGTAAAACAGGAGCGAAAGAAACGCCGTTAGGATAGGAGCGGTGCAGATGATGAGCGACACGTTTGAAGCCAGCGTGATCCCCAGCGCCGTGTTTTCGGTAATAAAATAGATTGATCCCCCGCTAAGTCCGGCGGCTACGAATATAAGTTCATCCCGTTTGCTCCTGGCAAACAGCACCTTGGGCGAAATAAACCAGATGCAGACATAAGCCAGCGCGAAACGGTAGAAAAGAATGTCGACGGGAGATAGCCCGTTATGAATCAGGATTTTTGTCGAAACGAAAGTCGTACCCCAGATAATAACCGTAATGATTGCGATCAGATGATACCAGTAAGTCAGATTATTCTTTGCCATATTTTTATAAGTTTCTATTAATAATGGAGGAAAATGGTTCCGCAAATATATGTATTAAGTAAATAGGTTCTGTGTATTTGTTGAAAATAAGGAATTATTCCTATATTTGGGTTCTATACAGGATAATGTGTGTTTTGGGAATATCTTTTACAACGAAAATAGGAAAAAATACTATGGCAACACTGGATCAGATCGATATTAAAATTTTACAGGCTTTGCAGAATAACGCCAAAGTGAACATGAAAGAGCTTTCGGCGGAGCTGAATATCTCGAAAACGCCTGTCTACGAACGGGTGAAAAGGCTGGAAGAAGAAGGCTATATCAGGAATTATGTCGCTTTGGTGGATAATAAGAAGGTGGGACTTCCGCTCGTGGTTTTCTGTAATGTCTCGCTAGCGGTGCACAACGATGAGCATATCCAACGGTTCAAAGCAGAGATACAAGAGATCGACGAGGTGATGGAATGTTATTCGATCGGCGGCATCTACGACTTCTTTCTTAAGGTGGTTGTTAAAGACCTGGCCGCATACGACCAGTTTGTCTTTAACAAGCTTACCAAAGTAAATGGCATCGTCAAGATGCAAAGTTCGTTTGTATTGAACGAGATCAAGCATACAACCGCCTTGAAGGTGATGTCGAGTGAATGAAACTATCCGGCGCGGCGCGACAGGATATCGGCAAACAAGAAATCAACTCCGGACTCTTTGAAATCAAGGAGCGTAGGAAGATGATAGCTGAAAGCCTCTTCTGTGGAAAAATACTTTCGGTTGCTGTAAGCATCTCCCCGGCATCCGGTCAGTCCGCCGATATAGATCGGAGTCGTGTACCGGTCCCTTAGATCAGAAAGGAAGGCGACATTGTCCGCCAGGATATCTTTATCCCTGAATACTGATGCGGCAATCCGTTCTTTATTCGCCCTCCGGGTAGGAGTCATCAGCAGGAGAGGGAGCCGCGAGCTTTCCGCGATATCCAGATACTGGCTGTAGATGGCAGCTAGTTGTTGCTTATGTTGTTCGTCGTATATCAATTCGGTGTGGACGATTTGTTCGTTTAGGGAGATCCGGTATTCGTGGCGTAATCTTTCGACGATATGCAGGGCGGGGCATGTGTCGTAAGATTCGGTAAAACTATGTTTGTTCATTAAAATAGAGTCTTTTTAGCCTGGACGACAAATGTAAGAAACTTTTATGGTTTCTATTTGTCCGATCTTGCTGGTTTTACATTATATAAGATGTTTCCCCATACCGCACTGTCTTTCCTTGCAGCATGTGGAGTAGGGGTATTTGCCGGAATTCTTTCCAGTCCAGTACCTCGTGCCCCAGATTCCTTATCTGTTCCGAAACGCGATAGTATTCTTTCTCCACCCGGCGCAGATTTTTGTCGAATGCCGTGTGGATACGTCTTGTCTTCCAACGTGTTGAGGGTAGGTTGTTTTCGGATTAAAATATTTGTAGCAAAAAGAAGAAACATTTAAAATCCGGATCTTTTCCAGATTTCAGAAAGAGAATACTTTTAATATGATCCATAATAAGATAAAGGCGGCAAGGGCAGCCAGTAAAATCACATATTTTATTTGTGAGAAGTACTTTTGTTCATCTTGTTCGCGTTCTTTCACCTGCCGGTTGATCCGGTCGAACTCCTCGGCACTGATGGCAGGAATTTGGGAAGAGTACTTTGCGCGGGTGTCTTTTCCCCGGTCACGGAGCTGTCTGAGCATCTCCCGATCCTCTTTATTCCTTCGTATCATATCGAAAACATGACCTGCAAAACTCATAAGCTTTTCTTTTAAAGGATTCGTTTATTGTCTGCTAAAGTACGAAAAAAAGTAGGAAAAAGTAATTTTCTATCAGGTATTTTGTAAAAGTGAAGATGCCGGTAAACAAGAAGTTTACTGGTTTGGATAAACAGAAGTAACAGGCGATCAGAGAGCGGGGCTGGGCAATGTGGGAGTCGAACGGATAGTCTTGCCGATTTTATGGCAAAAAAGCAGGATCAGGCTGCCTGGCGTTATGAGTAAAACAAGTTGAATGCCTGCTCTGTTATGTAAATATACAGGTGTTACTTGTTTGAATATAATTGTGATTCAGTTTGCAGATGATGAAATTACATGTTTATACTGTCTGTTACTATATATTATTGTTGGTCCTGCTGTTTTTTACGTCTCCAGAGGCGGCAGCGGATCTATTGTTGCCGGTCGACAGTGTCGGCATGACCGAAGGCGATTCGCTGGTCCGGAAATCGATCTACCCGTCGTCGGCCACTGAGAAAAGTGATTTTTATAAGATGCTTTGGGGAGAACATTACCGGAAATTATATTCTATCCCGATCACCGTGCCTGCCGTCACCCTGCAAACACTTTGGGGTGGGATGAAGGTGGTGGAGCAGGCTACTGATTTCCAGGGATTACTTCTGGAAAACGATCAGGCACAGTTATGTCTTTTGAAGCCGCTGGGTGGATATACCACCTTCCTCGAATCGAAATTCTTTCAGGAAGTTTATAGCAAACAAGTATTCAGAAATACATATCTGGACCAGTTCATCGGTGATGCCTATACCATTATCAATCCGTTTACCTTTATCTCTGCTGATTATCTGGCGCGTTCGTCGGGGTTGAACTCAAATAATTCGCGGATCTTTTACCTACCCGAATATTCCACCACCGATACAGTGGCGGATGGAACGCCTATCGGAAATAAGCTGGTCAGTGTCATCGATGTGCCCGATTTTAATACCCGCCCGAATATTCTCCTGACAGAAGATTTACTGGATACTATCCGGACGGACAAGAATTATCAGGTGAATCAGGAACTTTATATCCGTGAACGTCTGTTGGATATGGTGATAGGTGACTGGAATAAAATACCCGAAAATTGGAACTGGATGGCGCGTCAGCAGGGAGACAGCCTTACCTTCGACCCGATCGTCATCGACCGTAACCATGCTTTTACGAAGGTTGACGGCGTTTTGTTCAAACAAATGCTCCGGGTGTTGGGCCTGGGTTTCATTGTTAATTACGATCCTTCGCTGAAAAGCGTCCGCAAAGAGAACGCCTTGGGTTTTTCTTTGGATATGGCGTTGGCTTCCCAAAGTGATGCCGATGTATGGATGCAGCAGGCCCGGTTCATCCGCCGGACACTGACCGATTCTGTGATAGACGATGCTTTCTCGCGTTTGCCGAAGGGAATAGAGGATAAGGAGATCAAACAGATCAGCGCGATCGTGAAACAGAGACGGGATAGGCTGGAAGAGATAGCAACGGCTTATTTCGATCAGCTGCAGCGGACCCCGGTTCTGACGGGAAGCAACCGCTCCGACCGTTTTGTCATCGAGCGTACTAATCCCGACAGTTTGTTTATCCGTATCTACGATAAAGAGACAGACCGGTTGGTGTTCGACCGGAAATATAGCCGGAAAAAGACCAAGGAACTTTGGCTATACGGCCTTAAAGGTGACGACCGTTTTGAAGTGAACGGAGAAGCAAAGAAAGAAATGCCCGTCTTCCTGATCGCCGGTCGCGGTGAGAATAGTTACCGGCTGGACCCGGGTCATCATATACGGATTTACGAGTATAAGTCGGAAAAGGCCCGGTTAGACTCCATTCCTCATGCCCGTAAAGTTTTTTCGGATATACCGGAAATACATCAGTATGACTACAATAAGATCAAATATCATAAAATGTCGCTCACACCCTGGGGTATTTACGACTCGGATAAAGGATTCAGTCTCGGCACATTCTTTACCTATACGATGTATGGCTTTAAACGTTCGCCGTTCACCTACCAACACCGTGTCGGCTATAATTACCTGCAAGGATTCATGTACCAGGGGATTTTTCCTTCTTACGACGGAAAGAAATCGTTCAATATCGAGGCGACAATCAGTTCGAAGAGGAATTTCTATAACTTTTTCGGTTTCGGGAATAATACGGACGGATATAAGGAAGCGAAGAAAAATTACAACCGTGTCCATATCCGCGAGTTCAAACTGTCGCCTTCTTTTCTGCTCAATTTCGGAAAGAATGAGAAGCTGACTGTTCGAACTTCGCTGGAAATGTTCAAGGCGAAGGAAACAAGCGATCGTTTCATCAACCAATATTATCCGGAAGATCACCGGATTTTCAAAAATAACTACTTCTTCGACCTAGGGGCTACGCTGGAGACGGAGAAAGAGCTTTCTTCTTTTATCCCCCGGATCGGTGGATCGGTAATTGCCGGTTGGATGATGAATCTGAGGGATGTCGGACGTAATTTCCCTTATGCCGGTGCCTCTATGGAACTGGACGTACGGATTACCGATCGTCTGACCTGGGCGACGATGGCGAAATGTAAACTGCTCTTTAACAATAAATACGAGTTCTACCAGGCGGCATCCACCGAACTACGCGGTTACAGGGAAAACCGTTTCATCGGGAAACAGGCTTTTTACCAATATTCGGATATCCGGCTGGATATGGGGAAACTTAAAAATCCGTTCACTCCTTTGAAGTACGGTGTGTTTGCCGGGTTCGACTACGGCCGTGTCTGGTTCCCGGGTGAAGAATCGAAAAGATGGCATACCTCGTACGGAGGAGGGGTATGGCTGACGTTGATCAACAAGGTTACGACGAAGTATTCATGGTTCGGTTCGACCGATAGTTTCCGTTTCATGTTCGAGCTTGGACTGGGATTTTAGCGGATGGCTTGATTTTCGGAAGGTTTGACTAAACAAACTGAAATCCAGGTTGTTTACTAAATAGTACATAAAATTAAAACAACTTAGGTGATGGAATCTAATAGTGAAAAGAAAATCAAGGTTCTCCCGAACGGACCTTACGAAGTTATCGGGGATGTCCCAGTGAATCAGTTACGTTATATCGGCGACCGGAAAGGAGCTTCCACCGGTTATAAAGAAATACAAAAGTATTCCGTCGAAGGTGTATATCATCTGTGTCGCTGTGGTGGCTCGCACAACAAACCTTTCTGCGACGGAACGCATAAAAAGATTGGCTTTAAAGGAGATACGACGGCCAGTCACGATTCGTATGATGAAATGTCTGTCCTTTATGAAGGCAAAGTGATCGATATGCTGGATGCCGAAAGCCTCTGTGCGGTAGCCCGTTTCTGCGATACGCACGGTACTGTCTGGAAACAGGTGGAGGAGGGTGACTCGAAGGATACGATTGAAATAGTGAAAGAGCAGTGCGCCAACTGCCCTAGCGGTCGTCTGACAGCCGTTACGAAAGATGGTAAACGGATTGAACCCGAACTGCCTGAAGGCATCAGTATCCTGGAAGATGTCCCTGCCAGTGTACACGGTCCTATCTGGGTGAAAGGCGGTATTCCGATAGAAGCTGAGAAAGGACGTGTTTATCCGGTGCGCAACCGCGTTACGTTATGCCGTTGCGGTCTTTCCCAAAACAAACCCTTCTGCGATGGCAAGCACATGCGGAATCAGGGAGAGTTGGATGATTAATGTCTGAATGTAAACTACCGTTGGGGTGATGTTTACACTTTCCCCTTCACGAACTTGTGGCCTATCCAGTAGGTCGCATATTCGGCGGTGAACTTCAGGATGCAATATTCCGGATCTTCCACACCTTTAGGGAAATGCTCATAAAACCAATCTATCCATAATGCTTTCTTTTCCGCAGCGTCTTCGACAACTTCGATGGTGCCTGTCAGCGTCACACGTCGATGGAAGCTAATGTTGTTACCTTGCAGTTATTCAGCAATTCGATTGCCTCTTGTTTGATCTTTTCCATAAAACTATTTTTTTGTTTCGGGGACAAACATAAGGGAAACTTCGCTGTTGCTGTTGTAAAAAATCGACTTTCTTCTTGTATTATATATAGCTAAGCGGATCGTCTTCCGGTATCGGTAAAGAGATGAATGCGGATGGATTGCTTCCAGATAATCTTCTGAACTCTTTGATAAAATGAGATTGGTCGTAGTAGCCACAGTCGATGGCTAACTGCTGCATGTCTGTATCTTTTATGCCCCTTAAAACTCGGGTTGCGTTCCTGAATTTGGTGATCCTGCTGAATTCTTTCGGCGTATAACCGGTGACGTGTTTGAATTTGCGCTCGAAATGACGTTGGCCGAGATATAATTTATCGGTCAGTTGATGGAAGGGGAGCATCCCGTTCGACCGGATGATCAGATCGGTTGCCTGCAACATCTGCCGGTCTATGGGAATGATAGCGGACAGGCAGGAAAGGAGGAACCTTTCTATGATTTGTATGCGTTCTTGCAAAGATTCTCTTTCGCATAACATTTCTGCAAAACTATTGTCGAAAAGCATATCCAATTCGGAAGCATCGATTCGCATGTCGGTAAATTCTCCCAAAGGAACCTTTGTGAATGCCGCCAGTCCGCAAGGAAAGAAGCGTACACCCATCATATGAAGGTTGGTCGAACGTGTGACCAGTTCGGAATAAACCCGCATGGGGCCGACGAAATAAAAACGGTAAGGCTGCATCAGCATTTCACCGTTCAGAGGTTGCGACGGTTCCTGGATGGAAAAGATGAAATCCGCGCATCCGTCAGGCAATATCTTATAACGCATGTCGTATTCAGTCTCGCCTTTCACCTCCCAATATTTGTCGATATAGGGAGCCAGTGACGGGCATGGAGGATATTCCTGGTACATAATGGCGTATTACACAGTTTGATTGGGTTCGTAGGGGTTCATTCTTTTTTCCAGCGTTTTAGTTGAGGAAAATAATACTGCATGCCGACAAACGCTTCTTCTTTTGTGTAGCTTTCGCGGATATCAGCGGCATGCCGCAACTTTGACAAAATAGGTTCCATACTCTTAAATTTATTTATAAGCCTCTTATTTTAGAATAAATATAGAATTATTTTTCAGATTAAAAACAATACCTTTGAAGACTTAAATTTTAATAGACCATGGTAAATAGACGAAATTTTCTGAAAAGTGCCTCTGTCCTGACTTTGGGGGGGCTGGTAGCCGGAAAGGCAGAATCATTACATGCAGCCACTCCCGTCGTATCGGAAACGACTGCTGCTAAAAGTATCGGTTTACAGATTTATTCTTTGGGAGGTGAACTGATGGAGGACGTTCCCGGTGGAATGAAAAAACTGAAAAAGATGGGTTATTCCACCCTTGAACTGGCTGGTTACAATAATGGCAAGATCAATGGTGTCGATATGATGGAGTTCAAGAAGATGGCAGAAGATGCCGGATTGAAGATCACCAGTTCTCACGTGAATCCTCCGACAGGCGAGTACATGGCGGATACCCGCAATATGATTATGGAATATTGGAAAAAGACGGCAGACGATCATGCCAAGTTAGGTGTGAAATATCTGGTTCAGCCCGGACAACCCCGTACCCGCAGTGTGGAAGAGGTTGGCTATGTTTGCGATGTTTTTAACGAAGCTGGAAAAATTGTAAAAGCGGCAGGTATTCCTTTTGGCTACCATAACCATGACTTTGAGTTTGCCAAAGTACTTCCCGGAGGTAAAGAAGCTATATTCGGCCGCCATAACAAAGGCGAAAAAATCTATGATCTTTTCCTGAAAGATACGGATCCTGATCTGGTATTTTTTGAAATGGATGTATATTGGACGGTGATCGGACAGAATGATCCGGTGGAATATATGAAGAAATATCCGAATCGTATTAAACTGTTGCATATCAAAGATCGTGCAATCCTTGGACAATCCGGCTTTATGAACTTTGAGATGATCTTCAAACAGGCCTATCAGATCGGTGTAAAAGAATATTATGTAGAGCTGGAAGGTATGCCGGATGGCCGTACCCAGTTTGACGGGATAAAAGGTTGTGCCGATTATCTTTTGAAAGCCAAGTTTGTAAAATAAGTAAAGTATAATATATAAGGTACGTGTGAAAGCCGGTCTATTCCCAGACCGGCTTTTTTTAGTGTGGTGTGGAAAAAATCCACACTTCCACATTAATTCCACACCCCAGTTGTGAGGTGTACGAAAATACAAGATGTAACATGAAATGTTCTTATCTGTTGATAATTAGTGTGTTAGATAGATGTATTCCGACTTTATATTCTTTTGGCACGTCATTTGCATAAATAAAGGTGTTGGGGAATGAGTGAGTTCCCCTCTATGAATATGATGATGAAGTTTAGAATTTAGAATAAGTGTAAGTATCTATCTCCCGATATTGTTTTCTAATATGTATTAGATTAGCAAAAACTTATCGATTGATAAAGGCCGTTCCGCCTGAGAAGGTAGAACGGCTTCATTGTTTTATAACTGCAGGGAGTTGGATAGTTTTTCCAACCAGTCGGGAAGGGTATCCAGATGATGGATACGATCATCGATGTAAGCAGGGGCAAATAAATTGATCTGCAGATCCTTGCATTTTTCCTGTAAACTGTCTTCCACCGGGTAATAACTGGCTAATACGGCCAGCGAGATATCTCCACCATAGGTTTCACGTACCGCATCTACCTTATATATATCGTTCTGCGTTACATTTCCTGATTTACATTCGATGAATATCAGTTTCTGTTGGTTGTTCAACAAGACGTCCACTTCGTTTTTTGTCCTGGAACTGTTGTTTTCTGTCCGGAATAGAACGCTCTGCCATACCTCGGGACGGTTGGGATGTCTCTGGCTCCATGTTCTGACTTTATGGGCAACGAGTGTTTCCCACCAGCGTCCTTTGAAAAATAACATACCTGCGTTGGGAGTCGTTAACTTGAGTAATACATGGTTTTGCTGTGCAATGAGGAAAGTATCCTGTCTTTGTTTGAAGCGCAACCCGCTCTTGAAAACCTGTGACGACGGTAAACGGGATAGTTCTTTGTTGCAGAATATATTGAAGAACTTCTGGATCATGGTATGTTCTTTCGGGTATTGCTCGATAAACTGCTTGATGGAGATGGAAGCCTGTATGTCGGCATCGCTCAATTGTTTGGCATCCTGGTATTCCGTCAGGATATTTCCGCTCAGGCCTAATATCTCTTTATTATCCAACTGGCTTTGCATCGGATGCTTTTCAAAGTTTTCCAACCGGATCAGGTCGCCTAGTTGAGTCAGGTAGAAGGCCGGCGCGTTATATTCTTTTGCTATTGTGAATGCGGCGAATGCCATTAGCTTGGTTCCTTCCGAAAGATTATAGGCAAACTCGTCGGTAGGGTAGGCCTGGTGTATCTTGCGACATACGTTGCGAACGTTTTCTCCGTCGTACGGTTCGGTCCGATATAAGGTCCGGCGGATGCTGACGGGGAGTAGCGGAAATAAAGGGGTAGCTACATCTTTTGTTTCGTTCGTACAAAGAAGATGCACATGGTCGGGGGCAAACTCTTTGATGCCGTGATAAACAGAGGTGATATCTTTGCCTAGTAATATAATCTGATGTTTCATGTTTTATATCATATATTAATTAAGGTTCTAAATGTAGTATTAATTTCGATATAATTCATATCTTCGCTCCCTAATCAATCGCTGTATATATAGCAAATGGAAATTTTTATTATTGTCGGCCTTATTTTGTTGAATGGTATTTTGTCGATGTCTGAGATCGCTTTAGTGTCTGCCCGTAAGGCCCGGTTGGAATTAGAGGCAAAAAGAGGTAATAAATCTGCGCAAACAGCCCTAAAATTGGCTGGTGAACCCGATCGTTTCTTATCTACTATCCAGATCGGTATTACGTTGATCGGAATCTTGACCGGTTTGTATTCAGGAGAGGCTTTCGCCTATAATCTGTCAGAAGTGGTACGTCATGTTCCCGTACTTGAGCCTTATGCATTAGGATTGTCAAAGACTGTAATTGTTATAATCGTTACTTATCTTACTTTGATCATGGGTGAGCTTGTGCCGAAACGTATCGGCATGGGATATGCCGAACGGGTTTCGATGTTGGTTGCCAGACCCATGTTTCTGCTATCAAAGCTGGCTTTACCCTTTGTATGGTTATTGTCGAAAAGTACTTCTTTTGTTATTAAAGTTACCGGAATTAAAGCAAATGAAGAAAATAAAGTAACGGAAGAAGAGATCAAGGCGATCGTCAAAGAAGGCTTTGATGGAGGTGAAGTTCAGGAAGTGGAACAAGACATTGTGGAACGTGTATTCAACCTGGGAGACCGTAATGTCGGTTCGATTATGACACACCGGAGTGACTTGGTTTGGCTGGATGTAACGGATAGTATTGAAAAGATTCGTGAAAAGGTACAGGAAAACCTGTTTAATATATATCCGGTAGCGTCCGAAAAATTCGATAATATCAAAGGTGTCGTTTACCTGAAAGATCTGTTCGGACGGATCGATGAACCTGATTTCTCGCTGGAACAGGTAATACGTCCGGCTCAGTATCTGCCGGAAAATCAAAGTGTTTATAATGCGCTGGAGCAGTTTAAACAGGCACGTGTTAAATATGGTATCGTGACGGATGAGTTCGGTGGTATCCAAGGTATCGTTACTTTGAAAGATATCATGGAAGGTTTGATCGGGCAGGTTCCGGAATTGGGAGAAGAGGCTGAGATCACTCAGCGTGCCGATGGTTCCTGGTTGGTGGACGGACAGTATAACTTCTATGATTTTCTGGAGTATTTCGATATGGAGGATCTCTATGCCGAACACGATTATAATACGTTGAGCGGCTTGATCCTGGAAATATTGGAACGTGTCCCGAAGACCGGTGAGACACTGAATTGGTTAACCTTCGAATTTGAGATCGTAGATATGGATGGGGCACGTATCGACAAGGTGTTGGTGAAGAAGGTAGATTAGGTAAATATAGAAAAAGGTGAAACCTTCAGAGAAAAAGCTTACGCCTTTTTGTCGAAAAGCTTACGTTTTTTTCAGAATGGGTAGGCAGTTATTCCGTAACGGGTAGGCAGCCATTTCAAATGAGTGCCGCAGTGATTTTTCATGACTGCGGCAGCTACGGTAAATGACTGTAGCTGCTATCTAAAATGGCTCCTACAAGCGATTCCATATATTCATCTTTCAGCCTTCAGTTACTTCACTGTGTTGATTTACAAAGCATTATACTGAAGGGTGATAAAACGTGCCGTCGAGGCAAAATCTGTATTGTATCGTCCTGAATTTAGTAGTCAGATTGTATTTCTGCCAACTATTTTCATCCTTCAGGATTAAGATCTGATTATCAAAGGGAGAAAGCTCCTGAAGGCTGAAACGTGTATAATGAATTCTCGTATGTAACAGGTAAAATACGTGCCTGATGATTCCTTTGACAATAACTGAATTTCTCTTCTTACAGTTCTTTGATCTTATGAAGCACCTCCATTTTTCCGAAGAGGATCAACTTATCGTTGGATTCCAGCACCAGATCATCGGTTAGAGGGTCGACCACATAATATTCTGTTTGTTTCAATCCGATCAGGTTTCGTATTTCTTTGGCCCGTTCTACTCCGACCAGGCGGATACCGAAGTTCGTTTGGAAGTCGATCGTCCTTAAAGTCTGTCCGACCAAAGCACCCGGTGTCTTTATTTTGTACAGATGATGCGTCTCCGTCACCTGATACCAACGCTGAAACAGATCGCCCAGCAAGCTTTGGGAAGCATATGTGGCGGCATAATCCTGTTCCGGACGAATGATCTCCGACACACCGATAGAACGGATCACCGTTTCATGGATGGGAGAGATGGAACGAACGATCAGCCTGCCGGCATCCAAGCTTTTTAATAAGGCGACCGTTTGTACCGAAGTTCCGAAATTTTTCCCATAGGTCACAAAAATAGCATCCATCTCGCTTAGCGGAAGCGTGTTCAGTGCATCCCTGTCGGTCGTGTCGAGGCTGACAGAACCGGAAATGCTCTGCTTGACAGCCTCTACTTTATGCAGATTAAAATCGACACCGATCACTTCGTCGCCGATGCGGGTTAAATTTTCCGCGATGGCACGTCCCAGATTACCTAATCCTATAACCAGAAATTTCATAAGGCATTCTTATTACATTAATATATTTTCCTGAGGGTATGTGTAATCCCTCTTTTTGTACTCTTTTATAAAGCTGACCATAAAAGTCAGTACCCCGATACGCCCGATCAGCATCGTGCAGATGATGATCAGCTTTCCCGCCATGGAAAGCAGCGGACTAAAATTCAGGCTCGACCCTACCGTGCTCAAGGCAGAAACAACTTCGAAGGTAAGCGTAAAGATCGGCGTCCCTTCTTCTGTGTAAGACAGCATCCAGACTGCAACCGAGGCGAAAATGAAATAAAGGACAATGGTCGCAAACGCCCGGCGGATTGTTGCGGGAGATATTTCCCGTTTACGTACTTCCACCTTCTCTTTTTCACGGGCAACGTTCAATGCCGTGACGATCGCCACGAAAACCGTCGTTACCTTCAACCCACCCCCGGTAGACATCGGTGCAGCACCGATAACCATCAGAATAAGCGTAAGCATCAAGGTTACCGGACGAAGCGTTCCCATATCGGCTACCGTAAATCCGGCTGTTCGCGGGGTGACTGCTCCTAGTAAAGAATCCGCCAGTTTCCCTTTGAGCGGAAGCCCCGCCAGCGTATTGTCCGTTTCAAAAATAAAATAGAGGATCATTCCGCCGATGATCAGCACCAGCGTACTTATCACTACGATATAAGTATGGATATTGATAATACGGGGAGTATGGATATACCGTTTTTGCAGTCTGGTAGCGACCATGAACGTATTTACGATAAAATGCCTTAGCAGTTTCAGATAGTTGAATACGATCGGGAAACCCAGTCCGCCGAAGATGATCAGCAGGGAGATCCAGACATGCAGATTATAATTATGTACAACTAACGGATCGCACATATTACCGCTTAACGTAGAGATCCCGGCATTACAGAAAGCCGACACTGCATGAAAAATGGCAAAGAATATATCATCCTGTACCGTGGCACCCGGTAACTTGCCTCTTATATCCATATAAATGAAATAAGCCCCGATCCCTTCGATAAAGAAAGTAACGAACAGGATATTCAGGATTACCCGGAACAGTCCTCCGATACGCTCTTCGTTCAACATATCTTTCAGCATCAGTTTGCTGGTAAAAGAAGAATGCCCCATAAAGGACAGCGCAAAGAAACTGGTGAAAGTCATCACGCCGATCCCTCCGATCTGTATCAGGATCATAATGATTACATGCCCGATATGAGTGAAAGTGGTCGCTACATCCACCGTCGTAAGTCCTGTAACGCAAACCGAAGTCGTAGCCGTAAACAGGGCATCCACAAAATGGATCGGCCGGGTAGTGGCATTCGGCAACATCAATAATCCTGCACCGATCAGGATTACGAAAATAAAACTGAGCAGAAACAGTAGCGACGGTTTGATACGGGTCTGCATCAGTGTAAATGTCTGCCGCGATAGATGGATAACACTCAGCAGCAACATCAAAGTATATACGAACAGCGGTTTCGAAAGGAAGTCGAGATAAGGCAATGACCGCTCGATGACGTCCCTGAAAAAGACCTTTGCCGATAGAACGGCAAACAGGAGAAAATAGATCCCGATATCCAGATACAGTAACTTCTCCTGTATGATCTCATTGAACCGGACTATGTACCGCAGCGTGATCCCGATAAAGAATCCCAGTAGAATATAGATACGGCTCAAATATAAATGATGTATAGTTTCGCTGGTCTGCTGAAACCCGAACTGATAAACCAGAACAAACAGGGAGGCGATGGATGCCAGGAGTATGATACCTTCTGCCGCTATATTCAGCAACCCTTTTGCGTTGGCCCAATACATCCGGCATGTGAACTGTATATGTTTTATGTCCATGATCAAGTAAAATCTGTAGCAAATGTATTAATAAAAGTATTCCGGGGTGGGAATAGTTTAGAAAGTTTTGATAAAGCATGTTAAAAAGAAAAATATCAACGTTTTACCATATTATTGTTTCGTTTACATTATGGGGAATAAATGTTATTGTATGAGGTAAGATAGTAAAATAGCAGATAAATAAGCTGTTATAAATATTGAAAAAATAGTTTTGTGTATTTTGTATATTGGATAAATGATTATATTTGCAACTGTTTAACGTAATATCATGGAAACACATATGGAAAACAAGAAAATGCTTTATTCGCACGTATCTGTCGATTGCGTGCTATTGGGAGTCAATGAAGACAAACTTTGCGTACTGCTGGTGGAACGGAAGATAGATAATAGTGACGAGAAACATTACAAATTACCCGGGAGTCTTATTTACGAGAATGAAGATCTGGATACGGCTGCTTACCGGGTATTTAATGAAGCTACCGGTTTGAAACGCGTTCCTTTGAAACAGTTCCGTAGCTTCGGTTCCCCGTCACGTACCAAAAATGCAGACGATATGCAGTGGCTGGAAAATGCGATGAAGCTGAAGATCGAACGGATCGTTACTGTGGCTTACCTGGCGTTAAGCAAGATCGGACGGAAATCGAATCCGACCAATAAATATAACTCGCTTGCCTGGTTCCCTGTCGATTCCCTTCCGGCTTTGCCTTTCGACCACAGGGAGATCATCGAAGCTGCCGTGGAAGAAATACGGGAATGGGTGGAGAAAGAACCATCTATAATTTTCGATTACCTGCCGTTGAAGTTTACGGCTTACCAGTTGAGGCGTACTTATGAGATCATATATAATAAGGAAATGGACGTTCGTAACTTCCATAAGAAAATGAGTTCACTGGAATATATAGTGCCGACCGACGAGGTTGAAACAGGAGTTGCCCATCGTGCCGCCCGCTATTATCGTTTCGATAAAGTGAAATATAATAAGATGCATTCAAAATTTAATAAGAATTAATCACGTAAGAATATGTATTTATTAGGTTGTGACATAGGTAGTTCTTCTGTAAAAGCATCTATAGTAGATGCCAATTCGGGACTGACGGTCGGTGTCGATTTCTATCCGAAGGAAGAAGCTCCTATTAAGGCTGTGAAACCCGGTTGGGCAGAACAGGAACCGGATGACTGGTGGAAATATCTGAAAGAGGCCATAAAAGGAGCCATTGCTAAAGCCGGTATCCAGGGAACGGATATCAAAGCGATCGGTATCTCTTATCAGATGCACGGACTTGTACTGGTAGATAAGAAGATGGAAGTATTGCGTCCGTCCATTATATGGTGTGACAGTCGTGCCGTTCCTTATGGAGACCGGGCATTTAAGAGTATAGGGGAGAAGAAGTGTTTGTCCAATTTACTGAACTCTCCGGGAAACTTTACTGCAGCCAAACTGGCTTGGGTAAAGGAATTTGAACCCGAATTGTTCCGTTCCGTTCATAAGTTTATGTTGCCGGGTGACTTTATCGCCATGCGTATGACGGGAGATATCGTTACTACGGTTTCCGGTTTGTCGGAAGGTATCTTCTGGGACTTTAAGAACGAGATGGTATCTGAAGACTTGATGAATTTCTTCGGATTCAGCAACGATCTGATACCGGCTATCCGGCCGACATTCGGCTTGCAGGGCGAACTGCTGGGGTCTGTCGCAACGGAACTGGGCTTGAAGAAAGGTACTCCTGTTACCTACCGTGCAGGTGACCAACCCAATAATGCCTTATCGCTTAACGTACTGAATCCGGGAGAGATCGCAGCAACAGGAGGAACCTCCGGGGTGGTGTATGGCGTGAATGGAAAAGTAAACTTCGACACATTATCGAGAGTGAATACTTTTGCTCATGTGAACCATTCATCCGAACAGACCCGTTTAGGCGTATTGCTGTGTATCAACGGCGTCGGCATCCTGAACTCATGGGTGAAGAAAAACGTAGCGCCGGAAGGTATCAGCTATCCTGAACTGAATGATCTGGCTGCCGATATCCCTGTCGGCTCGGAAGGATTGTCTATCCTGCCGTTTGGTAACGGTGCCGAACGCATGTTACAGAACAAACAGATCGACTGCTCTATACACGGACTGAATTTCAATATTCATAGTAAAGCGCATATCGCCCGTGCCGCTCAGGAAGGCATCGTGTTCTCTTTCAAATACGGAATGGATATTATGAACGAAATGGGTATCGACATCGATGTGATCCGTGCCGGTAATGCCAATATGTTCCTGAGTCCGGTCTTCCGTGATACCTTGTCGGGTGTGACAGGAGCGGTAATCGAGTTGTTCGATACGAACGGTGCCGTCGGTGCTGCTAAGGGAGCCGGTATCGGTGCCGGAATCTATCAGTCGGCGGAAGAAGCATTCGCTTCTCTGAAGAAGATCGATGTGATCGAGCCTGACGGATTGAAAGCGGACAAATACTGCGCTGCATACAGTATCTGGAAAGAACGATTAGAACAGTTGACAGATGACAAGTGACAGATGACAGATAGGCTTCGCGTTCGGTGAACTAATCGGCTAAAAGCCGAAATAACTGTCAACTGTCACTTGTCAACTATCAACTGATAAAGTATAAATCATTAAAACAATTAATTTCATGGACTTTTATAAAGGTGAAAAAGAATTCTTTCCCGGAATAGGAAAGATTCAGTTTGAAGGAAGCGATTCTAAGAATCCGATGGCATTTCATTATTATGATGAAAATAAGGTGGTAATGGGTAAGACATTGAAAGACCATCTCCGTTTTGCTATGGCTTACTGGCATACACTTTGTGCCGAAGGTGGTGACCAGTTTGGCGGCGGAACAAAAACATTCCCCTGGAACACGGAAGCTGACCGTATCAGTCGCGCAAAATATAAAATGGATGCCGCTTTCGAATTTATGACCAAATGTAGCATTCCTTATTATTGCTTCCACGATGTGGATGTCGTAGATGAGGCTCCTACAATGGTTGAGTTTGAAAAAGACCTGCAGACAATGGTTGAACATGCCAAAGGTTTGCAGCAGGCAACAGGCAAGAAACTGTTATGGTCGACAGCCAACGTATTCGGTAACAAACGTTATATGAACGGTGCGGCTACCAATCCGTATTTTCCGGCTGTCGCTTGTGCCGGTACGCAGATCAAGAACGCTATCGACGCTTGTATCGCTCTGGGCGGTGAGAATTATGTATTCTGGGGTGGTCGCGAAGGTTATATGAGCCTGCTGAACACCGATATGAAGCGTGAAAAAGATCACCTGGCCATGATGCTTACCATGGCACGTGACTATGGTCGTAAGAATGGTTTCAAAGGAACTTTCCTGATCGAACCGAAACCGATGGAACCGACCAAGCACCAGTATGACGTAGATTCTGAAACGGTGATCGGCTTCCTGCGTCATTATGGCCTGGATAAAGACTTCGCCCTGAACATCGAAGTGAACCATGCTACATTGGCGGGACATACATTCGAACATGAACTGCAGGCTGCTGTCGACGCTGGTATGTTATGCAGTATCGATGCAAACCGTGGTGACTATCAGAACGGTTGGGATACCGACCAGTTCCCGATGGATATCTACGAGCTGACCCAGGCATGGCTGGTTATCCTTCAGGGTGGTGGTCTGACTACCGGAGGAACAAACTTCGATGCGAAGACCCGTCGTAACTCGACCGACCTGGACGATATCTTCCTGGCTCATATCGGTGGTATGGATGCTTTTGCCCGTGCTTTGATAACGGCTGCTGCCATCCTTGAAAACTCCGACTACAAGAAAATGCGTATCGAACGTTATGCCAGCTTCGACAACGGTGAAGGTAAAGCATTCGAAGACGGCAAGCTGACTTTGGAAGACTTGCGTACGATCGCTCTTCGTGACGGCGAACCGAAGCAGATCAGCGGCAAGCAGGAATTATATGAAATGATTCTCAATTTATATATATAAAATTAGTTACAAAGAGTAACTTTCTCTTCTCTTGGAGAAAGGCAGGAGGCGTGTGATAATTACGTGTTTCCAAATGATAGCACACCTCCGAACCTTTCTCTGGAGTGGAGAAGTTACTTTTTGTTTCTTAGTCTGATAGATATGAAAAACAACAATAGTTACATTTTTGGCCTTACCCTCGTTGCTACCCTTGGAGGGTTATTATTCGGATACGATACGGCCGTTATCTCCGGAACAGTAGAATCACTACGGAAGTTTTTTATAGAACCTTACGGATTACCTCTCGATCAGGCTAATTCGCTGGAAGGATTTGTGGTCAGCAGTGCGCTGATCGGTTGCATCCTCGGAGCTTCTTTTGCCGGATGGGTGAGCCAGCGATATGGTCGTAAGCCGACGTTGGTCGTTGCGGCTATCCTTTTCCTGCTCTCTGCGATCGGTTCCGCATGGCCGGAATTCGGCTTGGGACTACCTGGAAGCGGAGATCATACTTATATGTATTTGTTCGTTGCCTATAGAATAGTAGGAGGAATAGGGGTCGGACTGGCTTCTATGGTTTCTCCTATGTATATTGCAGAAGTGGCGCCTGCCGACCGCCGTGGTAATCTGGTTTCCTGGAACCAGTTTGCTATCATCTTCGGTATGCTGGTGGTCTACTTCGTGAACTATACCATTGCTTTGCAAGGAGATGCGGCGTGGCTGCATGCCACCGGCTGGCGTTGGATGTTTGCCTCTGAGACCATCCCAGCAGTCTTATTCCTTGTTTTCTTGATGTTCGTACCGGAAACTCCCCGTTATCTGGTCATGCGTGGTAAAACAGAGAAAGCCTTGTCTATTCTCAGTCGTTTGATGGATAAGGAAGAAGCATCGAAAGAATTGGTAGATATTAAAGAAAGTTTCAAAGAAAAAGCACCATCTATGCGTCCTTATTTCCAGTTTATGGGAACCTGGTTGGTTCTGTTCCTGATCTCTTACGGAGGATTGGAACTGGCTGGCAGTACGAGTGCGTTGGAGATCGCTTTGATCGGCAGCTTCTTTGTCTCTCTGATACTCCCGATCCGTTCGTTTGGCGTTTTGATCATTCTGGTGGGCGTGTTGTTGTCAGCATTCCAGCAGTTTGTCGGTATTAACGTAGTATTATATTATGCACCGGAGATTTTCAAGACGATGGGAGCCGCTACCGATGCCGCTTTGTTGCAGCAGATCGTGGTAGGTGCCGTGAACCTGTCGTTTACCGTATTGGCAATCTTTACGGTCGATAAGTTTGGCCGCCGTCCGTTGATGATCATCGGTGCTTTGGTTATGGCCGTTTCGATGACTATACTGGGTACGACTTTCTATACTCATTCCGTCGGTATCGGTTCGCTGGTTTGTATGTTGGTTTATACGGCTGGTTTTGCCATGTCATGGGGACCGGTTTGCTGGGTATTGCTGGCTGAAATATTCCCGAACTCTATCCGTTCTACGGTGATGAGTATTGCCGTTGCGGCACAGTGGATTGCCAACTTCCTGGTATCATGGACTTTCCCGATGCTCGACAAGAATCAGTACCTGACTGAAACATTTAATCATGGTATGGCCTACTGGATATACGGTCTGATGGGTATCCTGGCTGCCGCCTTTATCTGGAAATTCGTCCCCGAAACCAAAGGAAAGACGTTGGAACAGATGGAACAATACTGGAAAAGATAATTCCCATATACTAGATTGGTTAGGAAGTAACCGAAAGTTCAAGGCAAATACAGCCTGAATTTTTGGTTACTTTTCTTTTTGGAGGAAAGTAACATTTCGTACATTTGCCGACAGTAAACGATATTGAATATGCCTATTATAAAACGGATTCTGATCTGGTGCAGGAATATCTTTCTGTTTCTTTTTATATCCAGCATCCTGGCGGTGGTGGCGTATAAGTTCATCCCTGTTTATTATACGCCGTTGATGCTGACGCGGTTGTACGATCAGTACAAGGGAGGGAAACCTTTCAAGCTGGAACATAAATGGGTTCCGTTGTCGCAGATAGCGCAACCGTTGGTACAAGCAGTTGTCGCTTCGGAAGATAATTTGTTTCTCGATCATAACGGTTTTGATATCGAACAGATACAGAAAGCACGCGATGAAGCGGAAAAGGGAAAGCGCGTACGCGGCGCCAGCACTATCTCCCAGCAGACAGCCAAGAATGTATTCCTTCTTCCCGCCAAAAGCTATATAAGGAAAGGGATCGAAGCCTACTTCACCCTCTTGATCGAGTGGATATGGGGGAAAGAAAGGATCATGGAGGTCTATCTGAACTCTATCGAGATGGGAGACGGTATTTATGGAGCAGAAGCGGTAGCCAAGGCCCATTTTAAGAAGCAGGCTTCCCGGTTAAATCGCGAGGAGGCTGCGTTGATCGCCGCATCTTTGCCGAATCCCAGGAAATTCAATTCCGGCAAACCTTCTCCCTATATGTTGAAACGGCAGGGACAAATCCTTTCCCTGATGGGTAAGTTGTTGAAGATACAGATGGGTTACGGAGCCGGTGAGATCGATAATACGAACGGAAAAATAAAAAAGAGAAAGAAATGGAGAGCTTCACTTTTCACGACCTCGGACGCATTGATTATGCAGATGCGCTAAAGGTTCAGACAGATGCTTTTGAAACCTTGCTTCAGGCAAAGAAGGAGGGAGGCAGCGAAGAAAATAAGTTGTTCTTCTGCGAACATCAGCCCGTGCTGACGATCGGAAAGAGCGGGAAAGATGCCAATCTCCTGATACCGGAACAACTGTTGCAGCAGCGTGGCGTCTCTTTCTACCATATCAACCGGGGAGGGGATATTACCTATCACGGCCCCGGACAGATAACCGGTTATCCGGTCTTCGACCTGGAATATTGGCAGTTGGGACTCAAACAGTATATCCATCGGCTGGAAGAAGTCATTATCCGTTTCCTCGCCCTTTACGGGATACGTGGAGAACGTCTCGACGGTGCTACCGGCGTATGGATCGATCCGGATGTAAAAGGACGTGCCCGCAAGATCTGTGCGATCGGAGTAAAGAGCAGCCGGTTCGTTGCCATGCACGGATTTGCCCTGAATATCAATACCGACCTGAGTTATTTTTCCCTGATTAACCCTTGTGGGTTTACGGATAAAGGTGTAACCTCGCTGGAGAAAGAATTAGGGAAAAAGCAGGATTTCGAACAAGCTAAAACACAGCTTCATTCATTATTTTCAGAACTGTTCCCCTGATGGAGTACAAGATACATTTTGCCCCTTTGCAAGGCTATACGGATGCCGTGTACCGGGAAGTGCATGCACAGGTATTCGTAGGAGTCGAAGCCTACTATACCCCTTTTGTGCGGGTGGAGAAAGACGGTTTCCGGAATAAGGATCTCCGGGATATAACCCCTGGCAGAAATGTGGCTACTCCGGTCGTTCCCCAGTTGATAGCGGCTACGCCTGACGAATTCCGGCGTCTGGTAACTTTATTTCTCGAACAAGGATACCAGCAGGCAGATATCAATATGGGGTGCCCTTTCCCGATGCAGGCACGTCTTCACCGGGGAGCAGGTATCCTGCCTCATACGGGAGATGCTGCCGCCCTGTTGCAGACAGTCCGTGAATTTCCGGAAATGAATTTCTCTGTCAAGCTCCGGTTAGGATGGGATTCACCGGACGAAGTCTTTGCTTTGCTACCCTTTATCGATTCGTTGCCGCTTACACATGTGACTCTGCATCCCCGGATAGGGCGGCAACAGTACAAAGGGCATGTGGATATGGATAGTTTTACCCGTTTTTACGAAGCATGTGCACACCCGCTTTTCTATAACGGCGATCTGAACTGTCCGGCCGATATCGACCGGATCATTCGCTTGTATCCCCGGTTGAGCGGGGTGATGTTGGGACGCGGCTTATTGTCTTCCCCCTGGCTGGCAAAGGAATATATGGCAGGAAAGGAGCTGCCGGACACGGAAAAGAAAGCCGGACTGTTCCGTTTCCATACACTTTTATTTGAGAAATACAGCGCCATACTTGAAGGCGGAGAGCACCAGGTGCTTGCCAAAATGAAAACTCTTTGGGATTACCTCTTGCCGGACGCAGAAAAACGTTTGCGGAAGAAAATACTTAAAAGCAACCAGTTATCTACTTATCAGCAGGCGGTAAAGGAGTTGTTACAGCCGTAGTATCCGTCTTTGCCGACGAGATAGTATCAGCCGGAGCAAGCGGCACGATCGGCAGCAGTCTTTTCCGTCGGCGGAAGAACTCGGAGATATTACTGAAGTCTTTTCTGAACATGACACCTACACCCTGGGTCGTTAAGGCCCGGTTCAGATACTTATACATATCATTGGCATGATTGTAAGCCTTCAGGCGGATCTCTCCGCTTGGGGTCAGCTTATATTCCAGGTCGAATTCACCGACGAAGTCGTTCTTCCCCTGGTACGTATTATTCCTGTATCCAAAACTTCCGTTGAATAACAGACGGTTGTCGAGTAATTGGCTGGATAGCAACATTTCCACTTCCGTATCCTGTATGCCGTCATCGCTGGTGCGGATGTTCGTACCGATCTGCACCTTATCCGTCAAGCTGTTGAGTATGCTCGACAGTTGGGAGGAGATGGCGGAAGAAGCTACGGCGCTGAATTCGCTCGAACGGTAGGCGTTCTGGCTGTATTCGGGGGTGTAGAATTTGTTCAGCACCAGGAGGTAGATAATCTGGCGTGTCATCATGTCTTCCGTATCGACCAACGCTTTCATCTGACGTTCTATTTCTTCGTTTGAGCCGGGAAGTTCCAGGTCGAACGAGATAGCAGGGCTGCGTAACATGCCGTCGAGGTTAAGCACGCAGTTGACGGGTATGTTGGTTCGCGGACTTTCCAGTGCCAGGTTTTCATCCAGGTCGCGCAGGTTGGCAGTTACATTATAAATGGCATTTATTTGCATCGTGGCATTGAACGGGTCACCCCGGAAGTCGATGGAGCTGCCTTCGCGTATCTTAAAGTCCTTATGGATGATCTGTTGCAAGCTGAAATTGTAGTTGCCGCTGACAATTCCCATGTTTCCGTACATGCGTAAATCCGTTTTTGTCCCGTATTCTATCTGCATGCTTCCGCTACAGTTACCGGTTATCTTATCTCCGGCAACCGGGTCCATGATCAGCTCGATCCGGGCATCGGGTGTGATGTCGAGCAGGAAGTTCATGCGCATTTCGGCACCTTCTTCTTCGTTGGCGGCAGCCATTTTCAAGGAGTCGGGCGAAATTGTTCCGTTTGCGATGGATTCGTTCAACTGTTTCTTATCGACGAACGTGATAAAGTCGTAGTCGGCAGCCGTCGTATTGTTTATAAAGTCGAATGTGATGGCCGTCTTAGGATCGCTCCGCATATTGATGTCAAAGTTGATCAGCTTGTCATTTCCTTTGATCGACGCCGATCCGCTACCGAAGACTGTTCCGTAGATCAATGGGTTCTGCCTGCGTGTCGCATTAAACACCAACATATTGTTTGTCTTGACATTTACGTCGAAACTGACATCTTTGAAGTGATTGTGATAGACACTCATGTTGATGATACCCGGATTACCGAACTCGTCATGGACGGTCAGGTTCCGCATATTGATGGAACCGGCATCCAGATGGATGGAGTCGGAGAAGGTATAATACGTATTCGTATATTCGATACCCAGGCCGCCGTCCAGCACATACGCATCTCCCTCGACGGTCAACGACTTGAACGGACCGTGCAGGTGGACGTTTCCGAAACCTCGTCCTTTCATATTCTTAGCCACCTTTTCCACAAAGGGGTGGAGGAATTCCAGATTGATATCGTTGGCTCCGAAGAATAAGGACAATCCGGCATTCTGTCCTACCGGGAAGATGTAACCGCTTACGTCGGTCCATGTCGTATCGTTCTTATAGATACTGCCGAGCATCAGGATACCCTTTTGCTCATCGTCCCATTCGCTGAAAAGGTTCAGCCTGCCCAGCGGTGTCTGGTTGAATGAGAAGTCTTTTATCTCCAGATCGGTGTTTAGCATACGACTGCCGTACAGGTCGCTTATATTAAATGTACCTGTCGCTTTCCCGGCAAACTGCAATACCGGGATATTCAGTATATCGAAAATGTATTTGAGTTCGACCTGTTTCAGGTCCATCAAAAGCGTATCTGACGGATTTTTGGAGATGTTTCCATCCAGTAGCAACGATTGTTTCTCATTCCCTACCAGGAATTTACGGATACCTATCTGCCCGTCGGAAATTACAATATTCGAGGGATGGATGGTCCACAAAGAATCGTTCAGCACCAGTTGGCTCTCCTTGACAGAAATATCGGTTCGCAGGGTAGAAGGCTTCTTTTCCTGTTCTTTTTCAGTGAAGAGGGCAGACGCCGACAGCTCGGCACGGAACACCTTTTCCTTATTGTTCGCCCAGCCGATCAGCGTATTGATCCGGTTGTCGCGGGCATCCGCTTTCAGGTCGAGGTAGTTACGAAGTCCTTTCTGGTTGTAGTTGGTTGCCCTCAGTTGCAGGTTGATATTATCCTGCGGGTTGTCGCAAGTCAGGTAACCGGATTCGAACAGGGAGTTTCCCAGTTTGAATTTAGGGAGGAAAGCCTCGATGCGGAATTTATTATACAAGTTATTGTAGTGTCCGGTGATGCGTGACTGGTTGACCATCGTCACCGGCAGTTTGAGTGTTTCGGATATCTTTTCCGTATTCTCTACTGTCAGCAACAGCGAGAAATTGTTCTCTTCTACTTCTTTTTTCTTCTGCGTCGCATTGATCAGTGCCGGGATATATCCTTTGAAAGTGTTCATAAAACTCGGTACGATCGTGGTAAAGGAGTATGCACCGGTAACCTCTCCGTTCAGGATATCGGACGAGATAGTCAGATGGCGGTCCAGTGAATGTCCGGATGCCGTTACCTGGAATTTTTTCAGGAAGAAGCTGCTTGGAGCCGTCAGGAACGAAAGGCTGTCTATCGTGATATTACCTTCCAGGTTATCGATATTATTCCCTGTAAAATCGGCATTCAGGGATAGCGAGATATCCGGCGATTCATATTTGTCGATCAGGTTGAGGCTGTCGGGACGAAAATGTTCCAGATTGGCGGTGAAGTTGAACATAGAGTTCTTCCCCTCGTGGCGGAACATACCCTGGGCATGCAACTTCCCGTTCGGGTCGTTCACCTGTACCATGCCGTCGAAGCTGTTCTTTTTGAAATTTCCGGACAGCTGGATATCCTCGTACTTGTATTTTTTGAACTCGAACTCGTTGATGTTCGCTTTAATATTTCCGAAGAAACTGCTGTTGTTGTAGCGTTTGGCATCCAGCGAGATGCTCAGGCGGGTGTTCCCGTAAGGGTTGCCATCGTTGAACAGTTCGTTCAGATGCAGGCCGGAGGTAGAAATATGTCCTTTCAGGTATGCTGCAACATTGTTTTCTTTGTCTGTACCGAATATCATGTCGGTCTGCACCGAACCGATCGCCGAAGAGAACTTTCCGAACGCCACCAGGTTATCGAAGAAGCCGGATATCTCTCCGGTAAAATTGATCGTACCCAACCTGACGACAGGATCGGGCAGCACGACCGGCTTCTTGTTGAAATTGTTTACCAGGCCCGCCAGTCCGTCGGTCGTGATATACATCTTGTTTACCTGTCCGAAGATATAGGCATCTTCCGGATGGCTGATCCCTTTCAGGTCCATTTTTCCGATAAACAGCATCTTGTCGCTGTAACGGATTGTCAGCCGTTGCAGGTTGATATTGTTGACGGAGCCGGACGCTTCTGCCGATAATTCGATGGTCTCGGTGAAGTTGCTGAAAGCCGGGACGAAAGGAGAGAGGTCTTTCAGACAGATTTGCGACGGGGAAATATTCAATTCCAACGGGGCATGGTTCAGCAGTTCGGAAGCGTTCTTCACTTCCTGCATGTCGATCTTTGCCCGGCTGATTTTCAAATCCGTTTCCGGTAGTTTTATTTCGAAATTGTTGATGAAAGCACTGTCGCGGTTGCTGATAACGTTCATCGACAGTTTATTCAGCGTAAGGCCGGAAGCCTCGTCGAAGCTCATCTTTTTGATGTTGGCGTTCAGGCTGTCCTTGTTGAAGGCCTTCATGGAAATCTTCGCACTCAGGTTTTTGATAGCCACATGCCTGGCGTTGAATTTTCCTGGCGTTTCGGCCTCGCTTTGCACGTCGTACCGGAAGTTTCCCCGGCGGATCAGGATCGAGTTGAAACGCAGGTCGATATTCGGATTCTTCTTGATCGTGTCCCTGCTGGCAAAAGCATCCAGCACGAACTGGAGATTGAGCGGACTTTCGGGTGTCTTCTTTTTGAGATTGACGGAAAAACCGAATAGCCGCACGGTAGTGAAAACGAATTTTCCTTTAAACAACGGAAGAACTTCAAAGCCCGCCGCCACATGATTGGCTTCGAATAATGTCTGACCTTCCTGATCTTCGAGGTATAAGTTGTCGAGGACCAAACGGTTGAACCATTCGATATTCACATTTCCTATCTTTACGGGCACACCGAGATGGCCGGATAATTCGGTCGATGCAATGTCGGAAACCTGATGTTGGATGTAGGGTATCTTCAACAAGATAAAGGGCATCGCATAGAATATCCAGAACAAAACAAGTAGGGTAATGATTATGTATTTGAGTCCTCTGATATCTTTACTATATTTTAAACGCAAATCTACAACAATATCGCGATAGAATTCATTAAATTTGCACAAAAAAACGAGAGAAGAGTATGAGTGTAACAATATTGGGGATAGAATCATCCTGTGATGATACTTCCTCTTCCGTAATACGCGACGGCGTGATGCTGTCGAATGTGATAGCCAGTCAGGCGGTTCACGAAGCATATGGTGGCGTGGTTCCCGAGCTGGCTTCGCGTGCCCACCAGCAGAATATCATCCCGGTGGTCGCAGAGGCTATCAAGCGTGCAGGCATCGATAAGTCGGAACTGAGCGCCGTTGCCTTCACACGCGGGCCGGGGTTGATGGGATCCCTGCTGGTCGGAACCTCCTTTGCCAAAGGGTTTGCGGCTTCTTTGGACATCCCGATGATCGAGATCAACCATTTGCAGGCGCATGTACTGGCTCACTTTATCAAGGAAACGCCGGAAGACGATCATGCTCCCTCGTTCCCGTTCCTGTGTTTGCTGGTGTCGGGCGGTAACTCGCAGATCATCAAAGTAAATGCTTATAACGATATGGAGGTGATAGGGCAGACCATAGACGACGCAGCGGGCGAAGCCTTCGATAAATGTGCGAAGGTGATGGGACTGGGTTATCCGGGTGGTCCGGTGGTGAACCGCTTGGCCAACGAAGGAAATCCGAAAGCTTTTACTTTCAGCAAACCGCATATTCCGGGATACGATTATAGCTTCAGCGGACTGAAGACTTCTTTCCTCTACACCTTGAGGGATAAACTACAGGAAGATCCGGACTTCATCGAAAAGAATAAACGTGACCTTTGTGCCTCCCTTCAGTCGACCGTGATCGACATTCTGATGGATAAGTTGCGCAAGGCAGCGAAAGACCAGAATATAAAAGAGGTGGCGGTGGCCGGCGGTGTTTCAGCAAACTCCGGTTTGCGCGATGCCTTCCTCGACCATGCGAAGCGGTATGGCTGGAAAGTGCATATCCCGAAGTTCGCGTTTACTACAGACAACGCGGCGATGGTTGCCATCACTGGTTATTATAAATTCCTCGATAAGGATTTTTGTCCGATGGACGCTGTTCCGTTCTCACGGGTAGTTATCTGATTATCAGGTGTAATTACGGTATAGAAAAAAGCATGCATCCTCTTTTTTAAAAGGGTGCATGCTATTTACAAAAAGGGTGCATGCTATTTTGGAAAAGGATGCATCCTATTTTTCAGAAGATAATATCGAATTATGGCAGAGAATAAAGTCTTAGGTGAACGGGTAGGCGACGTCTTACGTTCACGGAAACTGACGATGGGGACGGCGGAAAGCTGCACGGGTGGCCGGATAGCCAATATGATCACGCTGGTGGCAGGTAGCTCCGATTATTTTGTCGGGGGAGTTGTCTCTTACAGCAACGAAGTGAAACAGCATGTATTGGGTGTTTCGGAAGAAAGTCTTCGCCAGCATGGGGCCGTCAGCCGCGAAGTGGTGGAACAGATGGCGCAGGGAGCGATCCGTACCCTCGGATGCGACTGTGCTGTAGCGACTTCCGGTGTTGCAGGACCCGGTGGAGGAACCCCGGAAAAACCGGTCGGCACGGTTTGGATCGCCGCAGCCCTGAAAGGTGAAATCGTCTCACATTGTTTTCATTTCGGAACGGTCAGGGTGGAAAATATACAGGCGGCGGCGGATGCAGCGTTGACCCTGTTATTGGATTTGTTACAAAAATAGCATGGATAAATTCCTAGAACAACAGCGGGCGGTTTATCCGATGTCCGATGAGGCGATCCGGTTGCTGGTCGACGAGATGGAGGAAGTGGCTTTCTCGAAAGGAGAACTTTCGACGAGGGAAGGCGACCGCGACCCGTTTGTCTGGTTCGTCAAAGAGGGATTGGTCCGGGCGTATGTCGAACTGGATACGAAAGATATCACCTTATGGTTTGCCAGCGACGGCGAAATGATCAATTTTGTTTACCGTGACATCTCGGTCTATAACGTGGAGATGGTGGAGGATACCATCCTGTTCCGTATCCCTGCCACGAAACTGGAAAAACTTTTCGAACAGTCGCACGATATTGCTATCTGGGGATTGAAACTGCTCGACTATTACCTGCGGGAATATGAGAACTATTTTATTAATGACAGTTGGAGTGATGCCCGCGAGCAATATGAAAGTCTGATGAACTCCCGCCCGGACTTGTTTCAGAGAGTGCCGTTGAAACATATCGCTTCCTACCTGCAGATCACGCCGCAATCGTTGAGCCGTATCCGTTCCTCTTCTAAATAAAAAGGGCAAACCGAAATTATCTTATGGTAATTTTTCTCTGAAAAGACCTCCTTACCTTTGCAGCCGGAACTAAAAGCAAGTTGTTTTATGAGTAAGGAAAAAGCTCTCTTCCGCCAGGAAAGAGAGAGATTATTGTTGACAGGTGAGATTCCCCGGTTATTTACAAAGTATGCACTTCCCGGCGTGGCGGGACTATTATTTCTGGGTATCCAGTCCGTAATCGACGGGATTGTGCTCGGACGGTTTGTGGGCGCTAATGCGCTGGCTAGTGTGAATCTGATCTTACCGTGTTATAGTTTGATCTCGGCGTTTGCCATCGTGATGGGCATCGGGGGACAGACGATTGTCAGTATCAGTCTGGGAAAAGGTGATAAGCAGGAAGCGAACAACGCGTTGCGTTCGGTATTTCTGTTCCTGATTGCCATGTCTTTGGCGGTGAGCCTGTTGATCTATTTATTTGCGGGGGAGATCGCTTCTTTCCTGGGGGCGAATGCCGTGTTGCAGGGGGATGCCGTAGGATATATCCGGGCATTGGTCCCTTTCTTCCCGTTTTTGTGTACGATGTTCTTCGGCGACTATATCATTAAGGCGATGGGGCATCCCTTGTATGCGACTTCGGTCATGGGGACGACCGTGATCCTGAATATTATTCTCGACCTCGTGTTCGTTGCCGTATTGGGTTGGGGCGTGATGGGAGCCGGACTGGCGACCGGTATTGCCTTTACGATCGGTGCTTGCCTGAATGTGCCCCGGTTGTTTTCGCGTCACGAAGTCGTTGCCGTCCAACGTGGACGCTACAATTGGCGGCTGGTATGGAATGCTTTCTATAACGGGTCGTCGGAGGGTATGTCTGAACTGTCGGTGGCAATTACCGTTTTCCTCTTCAATATCACGATGATGAAGTATCTGGGTGAAAGTGGGGTGGCGGCGTTTACGGCAATCAATTATATCCTGTTTATCGGAACCACCATATTCCTGGGGGTATCGGATGGTATCATACCTATTATAGGATATAACCACGGGGCGAAGAAGCAGGAACGTATCAAGTCGATCCTGGGACTTGCCGTGCGGGTTAATTCTGCGATCGGGATCGGTTTGTTCCTGGTATTATTATTGTTCGGCGAACAGATTATCGGATTGTTTTTCAACGATCACAGTAGCGAGGCCTTTGCCATTGCGTCGCGGGGTGTCTCGATCTATTGCTTTGCCTTTTTGTTGTGTGGTTTGAATATTCTGGCATCCAGCTATTTTACGGCTATCGGGAATGCGAAGATTTCGATCATTATATCAGCTTTGAGAGGACTCATATTCGTAGGAATCGGTATACTTGTCCTCCCCGCTGTGTTCGGAATCGACGCCATCTGGTATGATATACCGATCGCTGAGATTTGCACGTTGTCAGTCTCTTACTGGCTGGTGCGCAGGTCGTTAAAGAGATAAGATCGACATACTGGCAGCCTACTCTTCTTCAGTCTTTTCATTCTCTTTTTTGTCTTGTTGCAAAGACTGAATATTTTTGGCATTAAGAGGGGTGACAACTGGCTGTCCTGTCTTTTCCTCCAGCTCCAACCTGGCGTTGCGTGCTACTGTAGCTCCTTGTCGGGCTACTTCAGAGTGCTCATCGAAAGAGTCCGGACCTATGGCTTCCGAGATCTCTTTCGTTGAAAGCTCTGCAAGCATGTTTAGAACTAATTCTTTGTTAGTCATGTTATCACGCAGGTTCTCTTTCTTCAGGTTCTTGAATTGTTTGTATTCTTTTGCCGTTTTTCCCGCCCATGTCTTATAAATAATATCTGTAAGAGTAGCGAACTGTACGCCTTCTTCCAGGCCGTGACGTTTCCATTCATCAGTCAGGTCTTTACGTATCTCGATACTTTTAAGACGTTGGTTGATCCAATTGTCGGAATAGCCCAAACGTTTGTAATCGGTCATAGCCTGTTCGATGGATAATTCCGGGTCTTGCATCTGGTCAAGGCGCTCTTTTGCTACCTGAGCCATCCAGAGTTTAAAAGGCTCTGCCTTAGGCGAAGGGACAGACTGGATCAGGCGGAAAAGTTGCTCGGTGGTGGCTACGTCGGTTTTGTAGTATTTGCCATCACCAGAGGGCATTTTCAGTTGTACGATTTTAGCGTACAACTGACTTCCTTCTTTTGATAACTTACGTTTCAAGTCGCTCCAATAACGACGTGGGTTATCACTATCCGTCAATACGGCAATTACGTCCACTATGGAAAAATACCATTCTTCCGTTTCGCTATCCCATACGGTGCGTACTTTTTTTTCTTCAAAGATTTTGATTGCATTCTGTTGTGTCATAACTTACTGTCTTTATATCTGTTGCTTTAATCCTCGACTATTGTTTTAGCTATTAACTGATACCCTTTTTCATTCGGATGCAGGCCGTCGTTGAAAAGCGATTCGTCGATCTTGCCGGTGGGCAGGAGCAAGGTGGTTCCGGCATCGCTGAACAGGCAGTTTTCCTCGTTCGCCATTGTGCGGATTTGCAGGTTGATGTTTTTCACCCAATCCTCGTGTTCCCGGCGGGGAAGGATACCGATCACTTTGACCGTCGCTTTCGGTTGGCGGTTACGGATAGCTGTGATGAGGAAACGCAGACCTTCTACAATATCTTTGTCCGGGCTGATTCCCATATTGTTTGTTCCGATCATCAGGACAACTTTATCCGCTTCATATCCATCCAGCTCACCGTGGTAGATGCGCCAAAGTACATTCTCTATACGGTCGTAACCGTATCCCAGATTCTGGAATCCGGCCGGTTCCATGATCTTCTTCCAGCTTTTCGCACCACTGCTTCTCGGTCCTGCCGGTTCTCCTCCCCAGAAATGAGTGATCGAGTTGCCGATGATGACGGCTTTGGGCGGGTTTTGTTGGATATGCTTCAATATGTCGCGGTGACGGGTCTGCCATTCGTAATTGTTCGGTTCGCGACGTTGGGTGACAGGCTGGGTCGTCGAGCGGTCACCTACCGGCAGCCTGAGGATGTCGCGTACTTTCTTTTCAACGGCTGTCGCCTGGTAGGTGGCTCCGAGGTCAGAAGGGTGTACATAGTCAACCCAGGCATCGGGCGGATAGTTCAATTCTTCATGTGTCAGGTAATACAGGTCTTTGACACCTGCTTGCAACAAGGCTTCGTATCCTTTGCGTGAGGCGGCGTTCAGGCGGGTGTACGATTCGTATTGTCGCTGATCGCTGGGTGCGTTGCTGTAACCGGCATGTTCTACCAGGAGGATCGGGGCGTTCCGTTTTTCCCGGATCTGCTTTACGGCGGCGATCACCAGGTCTGTCACTTCCTGCTCAGTCTTTTGGGTGAGGTTAGGCAGGCAGTCGAGGATATAGATGCGGGCATCCTGTTCGATGACGTAATTCAATACGTTTTTTTCCAACTGCCCGTTTCCGGAAAATCCCAGATTGATCAGCGGATAGCCCAGGGCACGTTGCAGGATGTTCGCCCACGCCATAGCCGGACGCGAAGAGCAAGCGCCCTGTGCGATGGAAGTACCGTAAAGGACAACCGGCTTCTCCGGCGATTGGGGAATGAAAGTCAGTTCGGTTCCTTCCGGTGTGCCGATCTCCATCCACTTGATGCTATTATATAAAGGTAAGTAGAGTCTGTATTCAAACCCGCGGTTATGGAACTTGTCTTGTCCCAGGTTCGTATAGCTGTATCGGATCGTATCTCCGAATGAGTAGTTACCGAAACAGAAACTCCACTTGCCCTCGCTGTCGATGCTGTACAGGTCGAGTCCCGATACGCCGGTCGATTGCATGTGCGGCATAGCATACCCACCGCTTACCTGGTAACGTACGGTTATCTGGGGGGAGTTGCAATAAAAATGAATAGCCAGTCCGGCTGAGTTGCGGGAAAGGTTCCAAACCGGTTCCCTGACTTCGGCCTTTGCCCGGTCGGGCAGGCGTACATAGGTCTGTCCGATCTCATCGGGCCAGCCCTGGTTCTGGATCACGGGAAAACCAGCGTCCATCGGATTCTGCCATTTCCATTCTGCCCCGGCAGAGAGGCATACCATACATAGAATAAAGATATTCAACAGTCTTTTCATAGGTCGATCTATTTATATACCATACTTTTTGACACAATATTGACAAAGATAGTACAATTTTAGAAATTTTATTTTCGTTTATTCACGTATATTTGCCCCTGTTAAAAATAAAAAACATAGATACCATGAAAGTACAAGTACTGCTTACTTTCCTGTTGTTGGGAAGCATGCCTTTATTGGCACAGAAAAGTTATCAGTTGCAGTCGCCCGACAGGAAACTGCAAACAGTAGTGACAGTTGGAGATAATGTAGAGTTCTCGTTGAACCATGACGGGACGGAGGTGTTGGCTCCTTCTGCTATATCCATGACCTTGCAGACCGGAGAGGTGCTGGGGGGCAACAGTCCAAAAGTTTCGAAAGTGACGAAAGGTTCCGTCGATAAGTCGATCCCCTCACCATTCTATAAGAAATCGGAAGTAAGCGATATATATAATGAGATGACGATCGCTTTCCGCGGCGATTACAGTATCGTGTTCCGCCTGTATAACGACGGTATGGCGTATCGTTTTGTGACGAAGAAAAAAGGAGATATGATCGTGAAAGATGAGGAGGCATCCTACAACTTCTCTACCGACCATAAGACCTTCGCCGCTTATGTGAACAGCACCAAGCCGACGTTTGAAGAGCAATTTTCCAATTCGTTCGAACAGCCTTATTACAACGAACCGATCACCAGGTTGAACGACAAGCGCCTGATGATCCTGCCGTTCCTGGTCGATCTGGGAAATGGAAAGAAAGTTTGTATCACAGAGGCCGACCTTGAAAGTTTTCCGGGTATGTTCCTGAATAACACGACGGACAAACCTTCTCTGAAATCTGTCCATGCTCCGTATCCGAAGGTGAAACAGCAAGGCGGACATAACCAGTTGCAGATGCTGGTAAAGGAACGCGAGAATTATATAGCCAAGACAAAAGGAAACCGTTCTTTCCCCTGGCGTGTGTTCGTTGTTTCGGACAATGACAAGCAGTTGGCCGATTGCGATATGGTATATCGCCTGGCTGCCCCGTCTCGTGTAAAGGATATCTCCTGGATCAAACCGGGTAAGGTTGCCTGGGATTGGTGGAACGACTGGAATATTTCCGGAGTTGATTTCCGTGCCGGTATCAATAACGAAACTTATAAATATTATATTGATTTCGCTGCCGATCATGGTATCGAATATGTGATCCTCGATGAAGGGTGGGCTGTGAACCTGAAAGCTGATTTATTGCAGGTGATCCCGGAAATCAATTTGGAAGAGATTGTATCGTATGCTAAATCGAAGAATGTGGATATTATCCTCTGGGCCGGTTATTATGCTTTCGACCGCGATATGGAAAATGTGGTGAAACGATATGCCGATATGGGTGTGAAAGGTTTCAAAGTAGACTTTATGGATCGCGACGATCAGGAAATAATTGACTTCCTGTATCGTGCGGCGGAGACTTGTGCGCGTTATAATATGTTGGTCGACTTCCACGGGATCTGTAAACCGACAGGGTTGCAGCGCACGTATCCGAACGTGATCAATTATGAGGGTGTGAACGGCCTGGAGCAATTGAAGTGGTCGCCCGAATCATACGATATGGTTACTTACGATGTGACTTTCCCGTTCATCCGCATGGTGGCCGGTCCGGTAGATTATACACAAGGAGCTATGCGTAATGCGATCCGCCAGAATTACCGTCCGGTCAATTCCGAACCGATGAGCCAGGGGACACGTTGCCGCCAGTTGGCTACTTATGTGATCTTCGAATCGCCTCTGAATATGCTGTGTGACAATCCGACGAATTATATGCGTGAAAAGGAATGTACGGAATTTATAGCAGCTATTCCCACCGTATGGGAAGAAACCCAAGTGCTCGATGCTAAAGTTTCCGAATATATAGCAATGGCTCGCAAACATGGCGACAACTGGTATGTGGGTGCCCTCACCAACTGGGAACCGCGTGAACTGGAGCTGGATCTTTCTTTCCTGGGTGACGACGATTACAAGCTGGAACTGTTTAAAGACGGTATCAATGCCGACCGTGCTGCCAGCGATTACAAAAAAGGAATCATACCCGTCCCGGCTGATCGCAAGTTGAAGATTAAGATGGCTCCGGGCGGAGGGTATGCTGCCAAAATCTGTAAATAATAGTATCGTGAAAAAAACTCTCGTAACGATTATTTTCTTCTTGCAGATTATGATCTGCTGGAATCTGAATGCCGCCCCTGTGCGCCAACAGATCAATTTGAACCGCGGCTGGCTCTTTACTTTAGGCGATGTGGAAGGGGCAGAACAAACCTCCTTTTCCGATCAAAGTTGGGAACAAGTGAATCTTCCTCACTCATTTTCTCTTCCTTACTTCATGTGGAAGAGCGTATACAATGGGTATGGCTGGTACCGGAAGACGATTGAAATACCGGCAGCATGGAAAGGTAAACAAGTATCGGTTGAATTTGAAGGCATATTTATTCAAAGCGAAGTTTTCCTGAACGGGCAGCGGGTAGGAGAGCATACCGGAGGATATACTGGTTTCTGCTATGACCTGACGCCTTTCCTGAAACCTGGAAAAAATATATTGGCGGTCCGTGTCAATAATCTTTGGAAGCCGGATGTGGCGCCACGTGCCGGTGATCACCAGTTTAGCGGAGGTATCTATCGCGATGTGTATTTACATATAACGGATCCTTTGCATGTCGCCTGGTGCGGAACATTCATCACAACACCGGAAGTGTCGAAATCGTCTGCCTCTTTCAGGGCAGAGACAGAAATAAGAAATGACTATGCCCGTCCGCAACAGTTTACGATCCGGACAGAGATCGTTTCACCCAAGGGTAAAATTGTTTCAAAAGCAGAAACAAAAGAAACGCTTGAAGTCGGCAGTTCCCGAATATTCACTCAGTATCCGGCAAGTATCGCCGACCCGGCTCTCTGGCACCCGGATAGTCCGAACCTTTATAAAGCGGTGACAACGATTCAGCAGGGGAATAAAGTGACCGACCGGAAAGAAACCGTTTTCGGTATCCGTTGGTTCGAATGGACAGCAGACAAAGGGTTCTTCCTTAACGGCGAACATTTTTACCTGTTGGGGGCAAACGTCCATCAGGATCATGCCGGTTGGGGAGATGCCGTAACAAATGCCGGTTTCCGCCGGGATATACAGATGATGAAGGATTGTGGTTTCAATACGATCCGCGGATCACATTATCCGCACGACCCTTCGTTTGCACAGGCTTGTGATGAGATCGGCATACTGTTCTTCCCGGAGAATGCTTTCTGGGGTATGGGAGGCGGTTCGGGCGATCGTGACGGTTGGGGGACTCCTTCGTCCGGTTGTTATCCTCCGAATCCGGAAGACCAGGATCGTTTTGACCGGAGTGTGTTGTCCCAGTTGAAAGAGCTGATCCGAATCAACCGGAATAGTCCTTCTATTACGGCATGGAGTATGAGTAATGAACCTTTCTTTACGGATGCATCCACCAATGAACGGATGAAGCAATTGCTGAACAAGGCAACCGACAGTACGCATGTTTGGGATCCGACGCGCCTGGTCGCTATCGGCGGTAGCCAGCGTAAAGGCGTAGATAAACTAGGGAAGAACCAGATCGCTTTTTATAATGGCGACGGGGCGGGTTTCCTGAATCCTGGTGTACCTAGTATGGTTTCTGAATATGGTAGTGTAACGACACATCGTCCGGGTATGTTCGAACCGGGATGGGCAGACTTGAAAGATGGCTTTAACCGTCCGGAATGGCGTGGAGGACAAGTGATCTGGTGTGGCTTCGATCACGGGACAGTCGGTGGAACCGGTCTGGCTATTATGGGATTAGTGGATTATTTCCGTATCCCGAAGCGTTCCTGGTACTGGTATCGGGAGGCTTATGCCAAAGGAAACAGGAACCCGGTTGAACCGCAATGGCCTGAATCGGGTATTCCTGCAAAGATCGGTTTGTCTGCGGATAAGACAACGATCGCTGCTCCCGATGGGACAGATGATGTTCATATCCTGATCACTTTGTTGGATGCAAGCGGCAAACCGGTTAGTAATGAGATCCCCGTTAAGCTATCCATCCTGTCCGGTCCGGGCGAATTTCCAACAGGTTCGTCCATTCAGTTTATGCCTCCTTCAGAAGAGGAAGCCTCCGATATTACGATCCGTGACGGAAAGGCTGCAATCGAATTCCGTAGTTACTATGCCGGTACTACCATTATCGAAGCGTCTGCTGAAGGGCTACCTGCGTCTACTCTCACTATCCGGACATTAGGACAGCCTACCTGGGAGTCGGCCGGTCGTCCGAAAGTGGCGGACCGTCCTTATAAACGCTATATTGCCCCGAAGAAAGAGGAGCCTGTAAATGAGTTGTTATTGGCGGTCAACCGTCCTTCTTTTGTCAGTACGACAGCGGAACTTTCTTCCCGCACTTTATCGAATGACGGTGACGACCAGACCGCCTGGTTTGCTGACCCCTCAGATAAGGCTGCCTGGTGGAAGCTCGATCTGGAAGCCTCCTATGATCTGAACGCGATCGAACTGGTCTTCCCGACAGTAGATATGCATCAATACGTCATTGAAGTATCTTCCGATAACCAGTCATGGATAACCGTATCCGATCAGCGCACCAGTAATAAAAAAGAAAAGAAGCAACGTACAGATGGTGACCTCGGAAAGAATATCCGCTTTGTCCGCATCAACTTTGTTTCCGGGAATGCCGGATTGGCCGAAGTCAAGGTAGGAGGGAAGCCAACGAATTTTTAGTTTTATCAAACGCTTAGGAGTTAATAATCTTATGCATATAATAAGCATTCGAGCCATCCGAATAATAATTATTGATTATGCGGATGTGTTCGAATCCGTTTTTTAAGTAGAGACCTATGGCGGCTCCGTTAGTTACATTTACTTCCAACGTTATCTTTTTGAGTTGATGAGACTGGGCAAACCCGATTGCTTTTTCCATCAGTAGCTGTCCAAACTTCCTACCTCTGGCTTCCGGATGAACGGCTATGGAATAAATACGTAGATTATGAGTACGGGTATTCGATATCAACGAACTATATGCAATCACTTTTCCCTTATCCGTAACAACATAAAAGATCCCTTTTGCCTGAGTAATAAGGTATAAGAACTGTTTTCTTGAAAAACTGTCCGCACCGAAACATATTGTTTCTATTTCCAGTATAGAATCGAGATCCGAACGGACTGCCTGCCTGATTTCCAACTCTTTTTCCATCTACTTAGAAGTGTTTCATATCCAGTGTACGACCGAAATGATTCAGTATACGATAATATAAATCATCCCCTAGTACAGCATCTTCAATCCCGTGGTCGATACTCGGATTATCGTTGATTTCGATAACCATAGCCCGGTCGTTGACCATTTTCATATCTACTCCATAAAGCCCTTTTCCGATCAGGGAAGCAGCCTTGACTGCCGTATCGAGTACTTTACGGGGAACCTGATAAATAGGAATGGTATCGACCTGTCCGCACCGGCTTCTTCCCGAATCGTAATGGCAATAAATCTGCCAATGTCCTTTTGCCATATAATATTTGCAGGCAAACAACGGTTCTCCGTTCAGGATACCGATTCGCCAGTCGAATTCAGTTGGTGTAAATTCTTGTGCCAGAAGGATCGACGATTTATCTAAAAGTAGATCGAGTGCCGCTTTCAGTTCTGTCTCATTGGTTACTTTCTTCATCCCGAAAGAGAACGATCCGTCTGGGATTTTCAGAATGAAAGGGGAACCTAACTGTTCGCTGATCTGTTCGAATGTATTTTCATTCGATTTGAAGATCAACATAGACAGCGGAGCCGGTATCTTTTCTTTCTCGAATAATTCGTTCAGGTAGACCTTGTTGGTACACCGGATGATAGATAATGGATCATCGATCACCACCATCCCGTTTTGCTTCGCCAGTTGTGACAGGCGGAAAGTATAATGGTTCAGCGACGTAGTGGTCCGAATAAACAGAGCGTCGAACTCCATTAACCGGGTAGCATCTTCTTCCGTAACCAGTTCAGCATGTATATCCATCTTTTTAGCAACATCCAGCAATTTGTTCAAAGCCTGTTTGTTGCTGGGCGGGAACTTTTCTTCCGGGTCGTATAATACAGCCAGGCTATACCGTGCTGATTTGACGGATTGCGGAGCACGCCATACTTTTTTGTTGAAACGGTCCAGTGCATCGGCAAAGAAACTTTGTTCGTCGTCGTTCAACTGTTCCAGCGAAAGGAACTGGATCGTTTCGATTTGATTCTTTTGGCGGGTATTCAAACTGACTCTTAGTAGCGGGGCCGGGTAGTTCTCAAAGATAAAACGGGCTATTTTTTCCAAACCTTTCTCTTTGCATGTACCGAAATAGATATCCAGGTTCCAGATATCTTCGGTGATATCATTTTTCTGTATCCACTGATAACAGAGCTTTTGTAAGTTCCGGTCCATACGAATACCGGCTCCGGCTTCCACCTTATTAATGATATCTACTCCGGGAATCACTTTGTGTCCCCTGGTTTGGGCTAGTAACGAACAGTAATATCCTTCGGAATTATAACTGTAATCGTTACTCAGGTTGATGACAAACTTATTCCCCTTTTCTTTCTGGAGAGATTTGTTCTTCAAATAATCGGAAACGATCAAGATACTGCTTGTCTTATAATACGGTTTCCAATCATTCAGACTGTCTAATAAAATTAGCACGTTATTCATGTCGAATATAATAAGTGCGCAAAAGTAGCTAAATAAATGAATTGGCGATATGAATAATCATTAATTATTGAGTTTCGCTGATGTGACAATCCAATGTTTTGAGGGTGACATCTCTTTTGTCTTATGACAATGCTCCTGTTGTCACTTCTAAAAGGTTGAATTTCTTTGTGCGTATTGGAATTTACTATTCCTTTGGCAGTGAAGATAGGATGGTTTAAGGGCTGTCTTGTTATAATCTGAATCTTAAATTTTATAAGCATGGAAGAAAAAGAAAATTCACAAGGTAGAAGTTTGAAATTGTATGAGACCTTTACAGTGGAACGTGAAGTTAATTTTAGCACAGGCGAGAACTGTTTTCTATCACGTTTGGAAGGAGGTTTGATCTTATTGGATGAAGATGCGATAGAACCGGATGCAGAATTATTCTGCACCGGGGAAAAAAGTGTTTGTTTTTAAAGCTGTAGCTCCCGGGAAAGCTCTTTATCAGTTGGCTCAGACACATGTATCGGAAGCGGGTGTTCTTTACGAACAGATTCAGCCTGTTGAAATAGAGGACGACCATATCGACCGGAGGTCAGGAAGCTGGACAGATCATCACAAATTGTCGTTGGAAGAGACGGCAGTCTTTCAGGAAGCGATGCGTGGAGTTGTCGGAGTTCAGTATACGCCTGTATCGGTGGCTGTTCAGATTGTGGAAGGTGTAAATTATCGTTATGTCTGTAAGTCGGTAACAGCAACGAATCCTCCTCGGGAATCCTATGCAATGGTATATGTTCATCAGGCTTTGCCTTGCTATGGAGGTGAAGTGATGATCACTAAGATTGTTCCGTTTTTGAGAGATTAATAATAAAAAAATAAGACAATTATGCAGGATGTAAATAGAATTGCATGTGTAAATGCAGCAGGTTTTGTACAAGAATTTCGTGTAATATGGGATGGTGGAAGAACAGACTTGTCGCCCGCTATCCGAATCTTCAGTCAAGAACAATTGATTTGAGAAGATATAATATTCCGGATGGAGCAGAAGTATGGGTTGAAGTTCATGCTATTTTGGGAAGAACGAAACAGGCAAAGCAACGCGTGAAATTTGTTCGGGATTACGATGCTGTTGCAACTTACCGTACAAAGGGTACAACGTTGTTTTTTGAAATAGGATTGGAAGGCTAATCCTTTTATCTTTTTATTTTATGAAGATATTGATCGATAATGGGCATGGTATAGAAACTCCGGGCAAACGTTCTCCGGAATGGCCGAATGAAAGCAGACGTTTGTTTGAATGGGAATTTAATCGGGATATCGCAAGGAGGGTACATGAAACACTAACTCAAAAAGATATAGACTGTGAGCTGATAGTAAAGGAAATTAATGATATCTCGCTTCAGGAATGCTGCAACCGGATAAATGCTATTTCCGATCAGGTTGGAAAAGTTAACAGCATGCTTGTATCCATCCATGCTAATGCGGGAGGTGGAACAGGATGGGAAGTCTTTTATACCCGTGGTGCCATGCTTCTTAAAAAATCGCATCGTTCTTTTCAGAAGAAGTGACATCCCGGCATGACACGGATTTCCCTTTCAGGAACAGAGGGTTGAAGTATGATCCTTTATTCATTTTAAAGCATACCAATTGTCCGGCTATTCTTACTGAAAATCTATTTATGGATACCTGGGACGATTTTTTGTTTCTTTGTTCGGAAAAGGGAAGAGCGATAATTGCTGATATACATGTATAGGCTATTTTAAAATGTTTACAAAAAGGATGTTTATAAGTGTTTAAGATAAAAGAATAGGTAATAACGACTGGTTGCTGGGTGGAAGGAACGATCCTAAAAGGTCTGAATTACTTTTTGATCAGACTCTTCTCTACAGGAGGCAGATCTATATGAATAAAAAAAGGAAGGTACCCCCATATAAGTAGACACACCTTCCATGCACGTATTATTCTTTATTGCGGGTTAGGGTCGTGAATTTAATGTATATAATAGATACTTTTTCCTTCCGGTATACTCTTTCCGTTCCAGAATTTCATCAGGTCGTTCTCCAGATGTCCCATCCATAATTTTGGGTTATTACAGGTATCTTTTACCAGTGTCGACATTATAAACATTTGTCCTCTTTTGTGGCAGCGTATTTGTTATTTCCACGATTTCAGTGGTGGAAACCTGTTTAGGGGAAGGGTTACAGGCTACCAATAGAGTAGTAGCAGTCAGTAGTAGAAATGTTTTTTGTTTCCTTGATTTTTATTTCACGCCACAAAAGTAGAGGACTTCGACCGGATGACAAAAATATTTTACAGATAGCATAAAAAACTGTTTGAACGACATAATTTGTTTTTTGATAGCTTTGGTTTACAAATTACAGGTTGAAACTTTTCTGAAAAATAGACTCACGTATATATTGAAAAAGCAGAAAAACTCTAATTTTTTAATTGAAGTCTTTCTGCTTTTTTAGAGGTTCCTGGCGGATTCGAACCGCCGTACATGGTTTTGCAGACCACTGACTAAGCCACTCATCCAAGGAACCGATATTTACTTATATCAATAATCTGTTATTCTTTAGAGGTTCCTGGCGGATTCGAACCGCCGTACACGGTTTTGCAGACCGCTGACTAAGCCACTCATCCAAGGAACCAATTTGTTTCAAATAACGTCTTATCGTTTTGCGAGTGCAAAGAAAAGGATTATGTTTGGATTATGCAAATCTTTTTCATTCTTTTTGCAGGCGTTGATAGTTGCAGAACTAAGGAAAAAGAAGTTACTTTGTCTCCTGTTAGTTATAAAAATGAAAGGATGAATTATATTGAGACAGAAATCCCGGGTGTGTGGATTGTTGAACCTAAGGTTTTTAATGATGCACGGGGCTATTTTATGGAGGCTTGGAAGAAAGAAGAGTTCGAGCAACATATCGGTAAAATAAATTTTATTCAGGATAATGAATCCTGTTCTTCCAGAGGCGTACTTCGTGGATTACATTACCAGTTGGCTCCTTATTCGCAGTCGAAGTTGGTACGGGTGATCACCGGACGTGTTCTGGATGTAGCGGTGGATATTCGTGTCGGTTCTCCGACATTCGGAAAATATGTAGCTGTCGAACTTTCAGCAGAGAATAAACGTCAGTTCTTTATTCCCCAGGGATTTGCTCATGGATTTCATGTATTGAGCGACGAGGCTGTATTTACTTATAAAGTAGATAATCCTTACATGCCGAGTCATGAAAGGGGACTTCGTTTTGATGATCCTTCGATTGGGGTCGATTGGAGGATTACCGACACGGAAACTCTAACTTTGTCAGAGAAAGATACAAAAGCGCCTCTCTTAAGTGAGGCAGAATATAATTTTACATATAAATAATACGGACGATGAAGACTTATCTGGTTACGGGTGCCGCTGGTTTTATTGGTGCCAACTTTATCAAATATATGCTGGCAGAGCATCAGGATATAAAGATTGTAGTTCTCGACTTGCTTACTTATGCAGGTAATTTGGGTACAATAGCAGGAGATATCGATGGCAAACGTTGTGAGTTTGTAAAGGGAGATATCTGTGACCGTACGCTGGCTGATGAACTTTTTGCAAAGTATAACTTCGATTTTGTAGTCAATTTTGCTGCAGAAAGCCATGTAGACCGTAGTATTGAAAATCCGCAGTTGTTCCTGGTGACGAATATTCTGGGAACACAAAACCTGCTGGACGCTGCGCGCAAAGCCTGGGTAACGGGAAAAGAGGAGACCGGTTATCCGCAGTGGCGTGAAGATGTTCGTTTCCACCAGGTATCGACGGATGAGGTGTATGGTAGTCTTGGTGCGGAAGGTTATTTCCATGAAACGACTCCGCTGGACCCGAGAAGTCCGTACAGCGCTTCCAAGACCAGTGCCGATTTGTTTGTAAAGGCATATTTCGATACTTATAAAATGCCGGTAAGTATTACCCGTTGTTCCAACAACTATGGTCCCTATCATTTCCCAGAAAAGCTGATTCCGCTTATTATAAAAAATATCCTGGAAGGAAAATCTTTGCCGGTGTATGGCGACGGAACCAATGTCCGGGACTGGTTGTATGTGGAAGATCATTGTAAAGCTATTGATGCGGTTATCCATCGCGGTCGGGTAGGAGAAGTCTATAATGTAGGTGGACATAACGAAAAGCAGAATATCGAGATTGTTAAACTGACTATTCAGACGATTCGTCAGTTGATGACTGAATACCCCGAATATCGTCAGGTATTGAAGAAGAAAGAGATCGGTTCTGACGGAGAAATCAGGATCGACTGGATCAACGAAAGCCTGATCACTTTTGTGAAAGACCGTCTCGGACATGACCAGCGTTATGCTATCGATCCGACAAAGATCTCGGAAGAACTTGGTTGGACACCTGAAACCAGTTTTGAAGTCGGTATTGTCAAAACAATCCGCTGGTATCTGGAAAACCAGCAATGGGTGGGAGAGATTACCGGTGGTGACTATATGAAATATTACGACCGGATGTACTCCGGCCGTGAGTTATAAAACACTGGCTTCTCCATCTGGAGGAGTCGCTGAATGATTAGAGGAGAGGCTGCTCACCAGTTCTGGAGCAGTCTCTTTTATTTGATTGCGTATCGATTCCCGTATCTCTTTCCGAATATTTGTCCGTGTGCTATCCAGTTCGGCTTCTTTAGCCGGTTTGAAAAGATCCTTGTAACGGCATTTTACGATCTTGTATTTGAAATCGTCCAGGTTGCCGGTGATGTCTATTCCAAGTTTGAAAGGAACGGGCGACTTGAGTACGGATAAATGATAGTTGAATGTCATGTCCAGGTTATGTGTTCCTCCGACAGCCACTTTATATCTGTCCATTTCGACCAGAAAGGGGAATACTTCGATTTTATTGTCTTTGATGGCGAGGTCGACGGAGATACTGTCTATGACATTCCGTTTCTTATTTTTGAACATAAGAGTCTTGGATATTTCCGTAAAAGTTTCGCCATCGAGCAACACCATATTTTCTCCATGCAGATAGCAGGCTGAATTTAAAGAAGGGAGATCAAGTGACATTGCCGAGTCCATTTTACAGGTGGCGGTTATCTGGCAATCGACTACACCCTCAAAGGAGCGTAACATAGGGACCAGGGTGTCGATGGCGGGATATAATCCGATCAGTTTCTCGACCATCACATCTTCCATATCGATATCGAAACCGGCAGAAGCGCCGCTCTCATCTTTAGCCGTGTAGAACATGGTCATATGTCCACGACCAATATTCGAATCCATCTTGAGGTTACTGAGGTTGATGCTTTGATCACGGACGATCACTTCACCGAGAACGTTACTCAGTTCGACATCTTTGAAATCGATCTTTTTTGCATCTGTGTGAAGCGTCATATCCAAGTAGGTCGGGATAACGAATACACGATCTGTTGTGTCTAATGTTGCTGTAGCAATGGAATCCTGTAATGTATGGGTATCCATCGTGACTAGATTTTCTTCGTCGATAACTGACTGGTTGGCAGTTGCGGAATGTAGCTCTGAATATTGCATGCCTGAGTTCATTGCTTTCATTAGCTGGTTGCAGTCGATGTAGTCGGATGTCAGGGAGAAGTTTCCTTGTAATTTCCCTCCGCGTAACATAGCCCGGCGGATCCGGGTTATTTCTCCGTTCAGCATGAAATCGCTTTTACCCAGATGCAAATGAGCATTGGTAAGGGTAATATCGTTGGTATTGAACTTAATGGTGGTTTGGTCCATTCTCATGGGGACGGGTAAGAGGCGACTGAATCCGCGCATTTTGTTGAAAGAAAGACTGCCACGGACTTCCCAACGGCGTAATAACTGTGTCGTTACATCAGTCGTGTCTGTCTGCACCTGACCGGATGTTCTTGGACGGCGCGTACGTGTTGTTCTTGCGGTTGTGGTATGGGTAGTCGTATCGGTTCGTGTCAGCCAGCGTTGACGCATTGCATCGCGATAGGGGAGTGCTTCTATATTAAATGTATTTCCGGAAAGGATCATTCCGGTACGCATTGGTAGAATGAAATAACGAAGGGTATCAACTGAGATGGTAGCACCGGCAGTCGGTATACGTTTGTCGGATGCGGATGATTTGATACCGCCTTTCATGACTGTTTGTCCGGCAACCAGCCATACGGAATCGGGGAGGCGGGTACGCAGATAGTCAAATTTCAGTTGAGCAGTCATCGGGATAACAGCCGTCGTATCTATGACAGGAGATGTCTTTGCCTGTATTGCCAATCGGCTGATATTTGTGCTGATTGCATCTTGGTATTTGATGTTCAGGCTATCGACTGATAAAGTCATGCTTAACAAATCTTTATTTTCCAGATAAGAACTGCTTAGCTGCGTCGAGTCGACCGAGAAACCTGCATTGGTAATAAAAACATCCATTCCCAACGGCTTGCTATAGGCTTTCAACGTATCAATGTTCAAACGACCGGAAGCATGTACTTTCCCGTATTGGCTGTTCAATAGATCATCGACATTGAATGAGGCGGAAAGGTCGGCATCCATAGTTCCCTGAAGGAACAATGTGTCCGGGTTCAGGAACTCTTTTGCCAGTCGTGTAAAATCGATCTTTCCTTTTATATTCGCATCTATATTGGGGGACGTCAGCAGGTTAGTGACTTTCCCGCTCATGTCCAGGGAGGTTGTCAGACCTTTTAATGTCAGTTGTTCCAATGACACGAAAGAAGAGTCGGGATACATACCGTTCAGGTGAAGATCCATATCCATCTGTATGGTGTCGATCCCTTGTTTGAGACCTTTGACGTGATAGGAGCCATTCTCTATTTTGCAGCATAGGTTTATAGAGGGCACAATGCTGTCACCCAGGTAACCGTGTATGTTGCCTTCCACAACGATTGCTCCTTTTGCCAGTGTTTTTTCTCTGTTCTGAAAATAAGCATCGGGAATGAATTTCAGCAGGTTGTTCATGTCAGATACTTTGAGCCCTACCTCCATGTCTATTTTAGTGTGTTTTAGGGGAGGTACACTGCTGACAGAGCCGTTAGCCGTAAAAGGCAGGTCGTTTACCAGTAGTTCGGCATCGTTCAATGTGATTGTATTGAAGTTGTCAGAAAGTAAGAGCTGGCTTTTTAGTTTTAATGCCAGTTTGTTTTCTAATGTATAAGTCGGGCTGCTGAACAGGATGGAGGTAGAACCTGTTTCAATATCCAGTTTGTTTTTCCCGTTGGTCAGCGAGCCGTCGAGATTGAGGAAAAAGCCATTGATTTCGGCAAATAAATCTGCTCCATGGTCGTCGTAAGTGAAACGGCCGTTTGAGATACGGACTTTTTGCAGGTCGATAGGAGGCAACGGTTTTTTGTCGGTCTCGGCAGAATCCGTTTCGCTGGAATAAATGTCCCAGTTAGCCGCTCCTTTTTTATTGACATAGCCGTAGAAGCGGGGTTCATCGATGCTGATCTCGCCTATGGTTATTTTACCGCCGAAAAGGTAGTCGGTCGGTCGGAGGGAGATGACAGCTGTTTTGAATGCAAGCAACGAATCGGAGGGAATAGCCAGTTCTTCTTTATGTGCTGTAGAGTCTCCTGCTGCATGTGAGATCAGATGACCGTTCGTAAGCCGGATTCCCAGATGCGGGTATGTTTCGAAATAAGTCAGTTCGATCCGTTCGCAATCCAGATGGGCATCGAGAAATTTATTAGTCTGTTCGATGACAAGCGGGGTCAGTTTCTCCGGAGGGAGGACACCCCAGTTCAGAATGCTGAACCCAATACCCGGAAGGATAAAGAATAGGGTAACGGCGATAACGATAATGGTTGTAACTAATTTTTTATTGATCTTCATATTGTCTTCATGTATTGGTCATACAAAAGTATGTAAATAAACCCATATCTTTGTACCTGATAAGTTTATTTAAAAGAATATAGGAATATGGATTTTCGTCTGAAGGTATTTTACAGTGTAGCGACTAACCTGAGCTTTACGAAAGCGTCAAAAGAGTTGTATATAAGTCAACCTGCTATAAGTAAGCATATTCATGAGTTGGAGATGCAGTATAAGATGCCTCTGTTCGATCGTACAGGTGGCCGTATTGTGTTGACACGGGCCGGAGAACTGTTGTTGTCGCATACCAATACGCTGCTTGCCGCTTACCGGCAATTGGACTTCGAGATGAATCTGTTGACCGATAACATCTGTGGCGACCTGCGCCTGGGTGCCAGTACTACGATCGCCCAATATGTTTTACCACCTATATTATCTACTTTTATCAGGAAGTTCCCCGATATCCGTGCTTCTTTACTGAACGGTAACAGCCATGATATTGAAAAGGCTTTGTGTGAAGGTAAAATCACTTTGGGGCTGGTGGAAGGAAATGCCCGCCAAAGTTCTCTTCATTATACGTCTTTTATGAAAGACGAATTGGTTGTGATTACACATACCGGTAGCAAACTGGCTCATTTTGAAGAACTGTCGCTGGAACAACTTTGCACACTTCCGTTAGTGCTCCGGGAAAATGGTTCTGGAACATTAGCGGTTTTGGAATCAACGCTTGCCGAACATCAGATCAAATTATCGCAGTTAAATGTGTTGATGCAGTTAGGAAGTACCGAAAGTATCAAGTTATTTCTTGAAAACTCGGATGCTCTGGCTATCGTATCGGTGCGTGCCGTTACCCGCGAGCTGATGTCAGGTACCTTGAAAGTGATCGATATCACGAATTTTTCAGCCGAACGTATGTTCTCCTTTGTACAGTTGCAGGGGCAAAGCGGAGGACTGGAAGAAAGTTTTATCCGGTATATGCAGGCATATAAATGATATCAGATATGGATGCCGTAATCATGTTTTATTTCATCCATCACAAAAGTACTTTCCAGCGATCCGAGACTGTCGATTGTCCCCAGAACGTTCAGGATAAACTCCTGATAGTATTTCATATTGGGGGCATGTATCTTTAGCAGGTAATCATAACTGCCCGATATGTTGTAACATTCGGTTACTTCAGGAATATCTTGTATGACTCGTGTGAAATCGGTCGCTATTTCTTTGTTGAGCTTACTGAGTTTGACCCGGCAAAAGACGACAAAACCTAGATTCAGTTTTTCTGCATCCAATACGGCAATATACTTTCTTATATACCCTCCGTTCTCCAGGCGTCTGAGGCGTTCGAAGACGGGTGTCGACGAAAGGTTTACCCGGGCGGCAAGCTCTTTGGTCGTTAATCGTGCATTTTCTTGTAGCGTACGGAGGATTTGTAAATCCTTTTTATCCAAAGTCTCCATAGAATAAAATTCTTTTATCTGATCTTTTTTAACTGTTGTCTGGTTCGTTTATTCTGTATGATACTGCAAAAATAGGGTTATTTTCTATATTTGTGATATTTCTTGTTTGATATTTCCGTATATGATAACTTTGCTGGAAAATAATTCAATAATAAATCAAACTAAAAAGAATAAGATCATGGCAAAAAGAGAATTACATTTCGAGACATTACAGCTTCATGTAGGGCAGGAACAGGCCGATCCGGCAACAGATTCACGTGCAGTGCCCATTTATCAGACAACTTCTTATGTATTCCATAACTCGGCACATGCCGCTGCACGTTTCGGTTTACAGGATCCGGGTAATATATACGGACGTCTGACCAATTCGACACAAGGTGTTTTCGAGCAACGTGTAGCCGCTCTTGAAGGGGGCGTGGCCGGGTTGGCTGTAGCTTCCGGTGCGGCTGCTATTACATATGCATTTGAAAACATTGCCCGTGCCGGTGACCATATTGTCGCTGCTAAAACTATTTATGGGGGAAGTTATAACCTGCTGGCACATACGTTGCCTACTTATGGAATAACAGTGACCTTTGTCGATCCTGCCGATCTGTCGAATTTCGAGAAAGCTATTCAACCGAATACGAAAGCTATTTTCATCGAGACTCTCGGAAATCCGAATTCCAATATTATAGATATAGAAGTTGTTGCTGATATCGCTCATCGTCATCAAATCCCTTTGATTGTCGATAATACTTTCGGTACTCCTTATCTGATCCGACCGATCGAGTACGGTGCCGATATAGTGGTACATTCTGCAACTAAGTTTATTGGTGGTCACGGAACATCGTTAGGTGGCGTGATTGTTGATTCCGGTAAATTCGACTGGGTTGCCTCTGGAAAATTCCCGCAACTGACAGAACCGGATCCGAGTTATCATGGTGTACGCTTTGTCGATGCAGCAGGTCCGGCGGCGTATGCGACCCGTATCCGCGCCATCTTATTGCGTGATACGGGGGCTTGCATCAGTCCTTTCAATGCATTCATTTTATTACAAGGACTGGAAACGCTTTCATTACGTGTGGAACGTCATGTGGAAAATGCCTTGCAGGTTGTGAATTTTCTAAAAGACCATCCGAAAGTGAAAAAAGTGAACCATCCGTCACTGCCGGATCATCCCGACCATGCTTTATACAAACGGTATTTTCCGAAAGGTGGCAGTTCTATTTTTACTTTTGAAATAAAGGGACGACAGGAGGAAGCACACCGTTTCATCGACAGCCTGGAGATTTTCTCTTTGCTGGCAAACGTTGCCGATGTCAAATCACTTGTTATTCATCCGGCAAGTACGACACACTCGCAGCTTAGTGCCGAAGAACTTGCCGATCAGGAAATCTATCCGGGAACAGTTCGTTTATCGATTGGAACGGAGCATATAGAGGATTTGCTTGCAGATCTGGAGGAAGCGCTTGCTAAAATCTGAACAATTGGAAAGAGGGGAATGTTATAACTTCAAGTTATCAGCTATTCCATAATGTGATTGGTGCGATATCTTTTTTTAGTCTACCTTTGCGCCGTCAAAAATAAAGGATAACTAAGATATTATAGTAATGAATACAATTGAACAAGTACTTACGAAGTATAACAAACCTCTTTTCATTCTTCTTTTCATTTTTTGTCTGATGCCTTTTGTTTCACCTGCAGTTGCTCTGTTCCTGGGGCTTGCGCTGGGAATGACAGCCGGACAACCTTTTCCAAAATTCAGTAAGAAGACTTCTAAATATTTATTGCAGTTCTCTGTCGTTGGTCTGGGATTCGGAATGAATCTGCATGAATCGCTGAGAACAGGAAAAGAAGGGATGCTTTTCACTATTGTGTCGGTTGTCGCAGTCTTGATGCTAGGCATGTATCTGGGTAAAAGATTGATGATGGATCGTAAAACGGCCTATCTGATCTCTGCCGGGACCGCTATTTGTGGAGGAAGTGCTATTGCTGCCGTTGCACCGGTAGTGAAAGCCAATGACAACGAGATGTCGATGTCGTTAGGGACTATTTTTATTCTAAATGCGATTGCGTTGTTTATCTTTCCGCCTATCGGTCATTTATTGGGATTAAGCCAGGAACAATTCGGTATGTGGGCGGCTATTGCCATACATGATACAAGTTCGGTGGTAGGAGCGGGTGCCGCTTATGGTGAGCAAGCACTTGAAATAGCAACGATGGTTAAGCTAACTCGGGCGTTGTGGATCATCCCGGTGACAATAGCTACTATGTTTATTTTCAAACAGAAAGGTGCGAAGATCAGTATCCCCTGGTTTATCTTTTTCTTTATTTTGGCTATGGTGGCAAATACTTTCCTGACAATTCCTGAAACGATAACGAGTTCGTTGGTCTGGTTGGCAAAGAAAGGGTTGACAGTTACTCTGTTTCTAATCGGAGCAGGGTTATCGAGAAAAGTAATTAAGCAGGTCGGAGTTCGTCCGATGGTTCAGGGAGTCGTTCTTTGGATATTTATCGGATTGATCAGTTTAGGGGTAATAATGTTGGTTTAATTGTTTTTTATTACCTTTGCCCCTCAAAAGTTGACAGTTGACAGTTGATGATTGACAGTAAGATGTGGTTATGACCTGTCGGCTGTTATTTATCAACTGTCAACTGTCAGTTGTCAACTGATTAAATATTATGGCTTCAAAAGTAACAAAAGGCATTATAATTTCATTTTGGGTGCTGTTCGTTGCAGTAGTGGGGACTGTGTTCCTGTTGTTTACAGCTATTGCAAATGGTTCGATCGGGTATATGCCCCGTGTAGAACAGTTGGAAAATCCTATCGACAAGTTCGCTTCCCAGATCATTTCAGCAGATGGAAAAACGCTGGGTAGTTATGCGCATAGTCAGGATAACCGTATTATGACAAATTACAAGGACCTTTCGCCCGACCTGGTGAAAGCCTTGATCGCTACAGAAGATATCCGTTTTGCTGAACATAGCGGTATCGATGCGCAGGGATTGTTTCGTGCTGTTGTGAAACGTGGTCTCCTGATGCAGAAGAGTGGTGGAGGCGGTAGTACCATCACCCAACAGTTAGCTAAGCAGCTTTTCTCACCAAGTGCTGACAATTTTATGGAGCGTCTGTTCCAGAAGCCGATCGAATGGGTAATAGCCGTTCAGTTGGAACGTAATTATACGAAGGAAGAGATCGTCAGCATGTATCTGAATAAATTTGACTTCCTGTATAATGCGGTTGGTATTCAATCGGCTGCACGTGTCTATTTTGGAACGACTCCTAAGAATCTGAAAATAGAAGAAGCTGCGACACTCGTCGGAATGTGTAAAAACCCTTCTTATTTCAATCCGAAGCGTCAGAATGAACGTACACGCGGACGCCGTAATACAGTGCTGGAACAAATGGAAAAGGCCGGTTATATATCACGTGCCGAATGTGATTCGTTAAAGGCATTGCCGTTGACTCTTCGTTTCAGCCGTATGGATCACAAGGATGGTCCGGCTCCTTACTTCCGTGAATATCTGCGTATTCTGATGACTCGCAATAAACCGGATCGTAGTGAGTACAGAGGATGGCAGAAACAGCAATTTTATGAAGATTCTCTGGCTTGGGAAACCAATCCGCTGTATGGCTGGTGTAACAAGAATAAGAAAGCTGTGGACGGTAAGTTTTATAATCTCTATACGGATGGTTTGAAAATATATACGACGATCGATTCCCGTATGCAGCAGTATGCTGAAGAAGCTGTTCGCGAACATTTCAGTAAAGATTTGCAACCAGCTTTCTTCCAGGCTAACAAAAAGAAGAAACAGGCTCCTTTCTCCATAGACCTTCGTCCGGGTGAAGTTGATACCATTATGATGCGTGCGATGCATCAGACCGATCGTTACCGGGCCATGAAAAAGGCAGGTGAAAAAGAGGATGAGATACGTAAAGTGTTCAATACACCTGTTGATATGCGTGTGTTTTCATGGAGCGGACCGATTGATACGATTATGTCGCCGATGGATTCTATCCGTTACCATAAAAGTTTCCTGCGTACTGGTTTTATGTCGATGGACCCGCGTACCGGTTATGTAAAAGCCTATGTAGGTGGTATCGATTATAATGACTTTCAGTATGATATGGTGAATGGCGGACGTCGTCAGATTGGTTCGACCATTAAGCCGTTCCTTTATTCGCTGGCTATGATTGAAGGATTCAGCCCGTGTGATGAAATGTTGCATGTGCAAAACACCTATTTTGACGAGAATGGTATTCCCTGGACTCCACGTAATGCCAGTGCTAAACGGGTTGGTGAACAGGTCTCTATTCAATGGGGCTTACAGAATTCGGATAACTGGGTGACGGCATGGCTGATGAGCCAGATGTCTCCTTATACCTTCGTGCGTTTGCTTCACTCTTTTGGTTTGAAGAATCAGATGGACCCCGTGATCTCGATTTGTCTCGGTACACCAGACGTCTCGGTCAGTGAGATGGTAAGCGGATATTCCGTATTTGCCAATAAGGGTATTCGTTCGGAACCGATCTATGTGACCCGTATCGAAGACTCCTATGGAAACACGATTGCCAGCTTTAATTCTCAGATGAGCGAGGTGTTGACGGAAGATGCCTCTTATAAAATGCTTCATATGTTGAAGAATGTGATCGATGGAGGAACAGGCGGCCGTATCCGTTTCCGTTATGGGATCAAGGCTCCGATGGGCGGTAAGACCGGTACGACGCAAAATAACTCCGACGGTTGGTTCATGGCTTTTACACCCAGCCTGGTCTCGGGATGTTGGGTCGGTGGCGAAGAACGTTCTATCCACTTCGACCGTTTATCGGAAGGGCAGGGAGCAAGTATGGCGTTGCCTATCTATGGTTTGTTCATGCAGAAAGTATATGCCGACAAGACGCTCGGCTATTCGGAAGAGGAAGATTTTGATGTTCCTGAGCAATATACCGATCCTTGTAAAACAGCGACAGAGGAAGAACGCAAGAGTATTCCGGCAGATGTCGGCGGTATCGATAAAATGTTTGAATAGCAGACCGGATTAGTTGAAATACAACTCCCGCAAATCTAAATTATTTATTAGATTTGCGGGAGTTCCTTTTTTAGGATATACTGAACTTATTCCTAAGGAAAGTGGTTTACTGATTATAAAGTGATATAACATGAATTTCAGACACAAATATGTATTGGCAATCGATCAGGGAACGACAACTTCTCGGGCCATCCTGTTTAATCGTCAGGGACAGGTCATCACACTTTCCCAGAAAACATTCCAGCAGTACTTTCCTAAGCCGGGCTGGGTAGAGCATGATCCGAACGAAATCTGGTATACACAATCGCTAGCGATCAAGGAGGCGATGGCAAAAGCCGACGTGACGGATACCCATATTGCCTGTATCGGTATTGCCAACCAACGGGAGACTACGATCGTTTGGGATCGCGAAACGGGTTTTCCTGTTTACAATGCGATCGTGTGGCAGGATCGTCGTACGGCTGATTACTGTGAGGAGTTAAAGGCGGAAGGTTATTCCGATTTTATCCAGCAAAAGACAGGGTTGGTGATAGATGCTTACTTTTCGGCAACCAAAGTCAAGTGGATACTGGACCATGTAAAAGGTATTCGTGAACGGGCGGAGCGGGGAGAGCTTTGTTTCGGAACGGTCGATTCCTGGCTGGTCTGGAAACTGACGCGGGGATCGCAGTTCATTACCGATGTTACGAATGCTTCCCGGACCATGTTATTTAATATAAATACCTTGCAGTGGGATCAGGAATTGCTCGATTTGTTTACGATCCCGTCTTCCATGCTGCCGGAGGTTAAGAGCAGCAGCGAGGTGTATTGCGAGACATCTTCACCTATATTCAAGACAGGTATTCCGGTTTCCGGAATGGCGGGTGACCAGCAGGCGGCTTTGTTCGGCCAGTTATGCCTGGAAGAAGGAATGATGAAGACGACCTACGGAACCGGTTGTTTTATGATCGTAAATATCGGAGACAAGCCGGTACTTTCGCAGAATAACTTGTTGACGACGATTGCCTGGAAGCTAGGCGATAAGGTAACGTATGCACTTGAAGGAAGTGTGTTTGTCGGTGGTGCAGCTATCCAGTGGCTTCGTGACGGTATCGGGTTGATCCCGAATGCTCCGGTGACGGAACAGATGGCAAAATCGGTTCCCGACAACGGCGGTGTCTATTTTGTTCCGGCGTTGACCGGTTTGGGAGCCCCTTATTGGGACCAGTATGCACGTGGTGCGATCATAGGCATAACCCGTGGTACGACGGCAGCGCATCTGACACGTGCGGCTCTGGAAGGTATTTGTTATCAGGTGTACGACGTCCTGATCGCGATGGAGAATGATATTCAAGCCAAACCAAAGGAGATCCGTGTGGATGGCGGTGCGATTGCAAATAATTTCCTGATGCAGTTCCAGGCAGATATCAGCCGGTGTCCCGTGGTGCGTCCCAGCATCATTGAAACAACGGCTTTGGGAGCCGCTTATCTGGCAGGGCTGGCTGTGAACTATTGGAAAGATATGGATGAACTGAAAGAACAATGGTCGCTCGATACTATATTTACCGCCAAGATGAAACCTGAAACAGCTTTAGCTTTGCTGACAGATTGGCATAAAGCTGTCGGCCGGACGATGAATTGGGCGATGGACAGCGAAATATAAAAGAGATGACACCTCGTGCACGGAATAAACTGATTTTGTCTGTTAATTCTGTGTACGAATAATATTGTTTCTTTATTAATCATTATATTTGTCGTTATCAATTTAAAATGACAATCAATATGACTACAAAGCCTTATCAGCCGGATGAAATTCCACAGCCTCAGCAACTATCGGAATCAGCTGTTTCTTATGGATTATCACAGGATCCAGCCAGCCTGAAACTGGAAGCTATCGGTGAGTTGATGAATATCTTCGATCCGGAACTTCTTTCGTGTGCCGTCGATTATTTGCGATCGCTGGGTGGAAAAGAAAGAAAAAATACTATTCCTCCCTGTCAGTTTACCCCAGAAGAACTTAGAGTGGGCATTAAGATTGCCATGGAACAGTCTCGACAAGGACTGGGATTAACTAATTAAGAGGTGCGCAATAGGAAACGACCATGGAGAAGGGAATAAAATGGCTACCATTTGCAATAGACTGTATAGATCGGATCTGCCTCTTTCTGGCAGAAAAGAACTTATCCGCAGTAGATAGGTTAGATAGTACTATGGAAGAAGAAGATTTCCGGTATTTAGTGGTAGAACACCACTATAAATTGATCTATTGCCATAGAGATTGTGGCGGCATGGGACTGTCGGCGTGATCCATATTATCTCAAATGTATGTTCTACTAAATCAAATCAGTTTCCGTATCACTTTTATAACTTCCGGAATAGAGGCTTCTACTTCCGGAGTCAGTTCCATATTTACTTCATTCAGATTGGCTGCCGATACGACAATCAGATGGACCTCCGGCAGGTCGCCGGTCAGGATCATTGTTTCGATCATGTCGCGGAGACCGATTTCGTGTGCACTCATCAAGGGAGGGTAATCGCTGGCGTATTTCGGACGGATGAGGCGGACCGTTCCCGGCGGATGGGTGTCGAGGGTGGCATCTACCATGATGATATGGTCATATCCCGTCAGCCAGCTGATTAAATGCAAGCCTCCCGTCCCGCCATCCATCAGGGTGACAGGGGTGGGAAGCGTTTCTTTCTCCAGAGCACGGATCACATGGATACCGACTCCTTCGTCTTTCAGCAATAAATTGCCGACACCTAATATAAGAGTTTTCTTTTCCATTCTATGGTTATTTTCCTTGTGTGATATATTGCGGCTTGAGATACGGGCGTATGCGAAGCAAGTATACGCCCGTATGTCCACCTGGCATATTCCCGTATGTTTGGCAGACATACGCCCATATGCCCGTCTGCAATATCAGTCACTTTTTTTAGCTATCTTGGTGATTGTTTCGGCAGTCTCCGTTATTTCTTCCTTATCGGCGATATCTTCTTCAATAAACTTCCAGCCACCGATGATCGAGGATGTTTCACCGCGTTGTTCGATGTAATCGTGGTAGAATACCAGATATACATGGACAATAGCAAAGAGGATAAAGAACCACATCAGGAAATGGTGGATCTGGCGTGCCATCAAATCGCCGCCCATCAACGGGATGGTCCAGGCAAACAGTTGGGGGAAGACCGACTGGCTCATTTTGGCATACAATCCGAAACCTGTAATACTTTGCAACAAGAATGCCCAGAATGTACCGAAGTAGATCAGGCTTGCCAGCGCATTATGGCCGATGCTTTCTACCGGTTTGTTCTTTATCATCAGGATGTCGACCTTTATTACTTCCAGTACTTCCTGCCACTGTGATTTCTTTAATGGAATGAAGTTTGTCCACCGGGCAAAGCGGTTTCCCACGAATCCCCAGTACAGGCGGAACACAAAGTTGAAGAAGAACACGAAAGCCGCTACAAAATGGATGAAACGGACTACGCCGAACCAATAGCTGAAATAGGCTTCCGAAGCGTTCAGTATGGCTGGCGGATCGGCAATAATGAATCCGGTGATGCACAGTATGACGATACACAAGGCATTCACCCAATGGTAGATACGTACGGGAAGTTCCCATACGTATACTTCAGTAAGACGTTTTTTACGACTTTTCATAGCAATACTATTTAAAACGTATCCATTTGGTGCACATACTTCCCATCCTCGTCATACAGATGCACGGCGCAAGCCAGGCACGGGTCGAAGGAATGGATTGTCCGGAGGATTTCGAGCGGCTGGTTGGCATCGTGTATCGGTGTGCCGATCAGGGCCGATTCATAGGGCGAAAGGTTACCGTTTTCATCCCTGGGCGAGGCATTCCAGGTGGTAGGAACTACCATCTGGTAGTTTTTCACCCGGTTGTTCTCTATCACGATGAAGTGAGCTAGGGCACCGCGCGGAGCTTCTGTCAGTCCTACGCCTTGCGCCTTCTTCGGCCAGTTCTCGTTTTCCCACATCACCGGATTAGCCATACGCGAATCTCCGTTCTCCAGGTTCTTCATCAACTGGTCGAAGAATTCGAGCGACCAACCGGCAACAAGCTGTGTCTCGATACCACGGGCGGCCGTGCGTCCCAGTGTGGAGAAGAGAGCTTCAGCCGGGAGATTAAGCTGTCTCAAAACGTTGTCGACAGCTGTTTTCTGTGGTTCTTTGCCTGCAGCGTATGCTACGATCAGCCGGGCAAGAGGGCCTACTTCCATTGGCTGGCCTTTCCAACGCGGCGTTTTGATCCAGCTATATTTATCTTCTACGTCCAGGTGTTTATAAGGAGGTTTCGGACCGGTGTATTCCAGATTTGTTTCTCCATCGTACGGATGCAAACCGGCTTTGTCGCCTTCTGTATATTTATACCAGGAATGATAGATATATTCTTTTATCTCTTCCGAAGAGTTGGCGTCTACCGGATGGACCTTGCTCAGGTCACGGTCGAGTACGATACCCCGCGGGCTCAGATAATCCTCTATACCGGCATATCCGTGCAATGGGAAATCTCCATAAGACAGATAGTTGCTAATGCCGCCTCCGATTTTGCTCCATTCGTCTTTGTAGACTTCGGCGATCATCAGCAGGTCAGGGATATATACTTGGTCGATAAAGTCTTTCCCTTCCTGAAGTTTCTGTTTAACCAGCGCCAGGCGTTCGGCGTTGATCGCATTCGCTTCGTTGAGGTCGATGCTGCACGGCATACCGCCCACCAGGAAGTTCGGGTGTGGGTTTTTACCACCGAATACGGCATGTACTTTAACGATTTCCTTTTGCCATTCCAGTGCATCCAGATAATGAACGGTTGCGATCAGATTCTGTTCAGGCGTCAGTTTATAGGCAGGATGGCCCCAATAGCCGTTGGCAAAGATACCAAGCTGTCCGCTGGCTACGAATTTCTTTAGGCGTTCTTGGATATTCCTGAAATAGCCTTCCGTGTTTTTAGCCCACGGCGATAGTTGTTGGGCGAGGAGGGCGGCAGCTTTCGGGTCAGCTTTCAGGGCCGATACGATATCTACCCAATCCAGTGCATGTAACTGGTAGAAGTGGACCGTATGGTCGTGCATGTAAAGCACAGCTTCCATAATATTACGAACCATTTCTGCGTTAGGAGGGATGGTGATATCCAATGCCTGTTCCACTGCTCGAACAGAGCAGAGCGAGTGGATGGAGGTACATACGCCGCAGACGCGTCCGACGAATACCCAGGCATCGCGGGGATCGCGGTCACGGACTATATTTTCAATTCCCCGAACCATTGTTCCGGAACTGTATGCGTCTTTGATTTTGCCGCCTTCTATGGCTGCTTCTACCCGGAGATGGCCTTCGATACGGGTGATAGGGTCTATAACGATTCTTTCTGACATGGTATTGCAAATTTAGATGTTAGACGTACTTTCCGGTTCTTCATTATCGATGAGTTTCTTTTTACGGATATTGGTTGCTACGGCGTGGACGGCTATACCGGCAGCTGTGGCTGTTCCCAGGGCGAGGCCGATCTGATCGGCTGTCGCTTCAATTCCGAAACCGTGGACGTCGGGCATTCGTTTATAGAACGGACTGTTGTCCCAAAAATTTTCTTCGCTGCAACCCAGGCAGGGATGACCGCTCTGGATCGGGTAGCTGGTTCCTTCATTCCATTTGATGATCCCGCACGAATTGTAAGTGCTGGGTCCTTTGCAGCCGATTTTGTAGAGGCAGTATCCATGTTTGGCATTTTCATCATCGAAGCTTTCCACGAAAAGACCGGCATCGAAATTGGCACGGCGGTAACAGGAGTCGTGTACACGGCGGGAATAAAACATCTTGGGACGTCCCAGACCGTCAAGTTGCGGCATACGTTCGAATGTCAGCATATAGATGATGACACCAGCCATCACATCTGCGATAGGAGGACAGCCCTGTACATTAATAATAGGTTTACCCTTGATTACTTTATGGATCGCTTTGGCCCCTGTCGGGTTCGGGTTGGCTGCCTGTACGCAACCGGCACATGCACAGTTTCCCCAGGCGATGATCGCTTTTGCGCCTTTGGCAGCCTCTTCGGTGATCTGCAAAGCACTTTTGCCGCCTACGCAGCAATAACCTTCGTCTTTTGTCGGGATCGATCCTTCGATCATAAGCAAGTATTCACCGTAATACTTTTTCATCGTCTCTTCCTTAGCTGCTTCAGCCTGTTCACCGGCAGCAGCCATCAGCGTTTCCGTATAGTCGAGTGAAATCTTGTCGAGTAGAAGTGTTGCCACGATCGGATGCGCAGCACGGATGAACGATTCAGTACAGCAGGTACATTCCTGGAGGTGAAGCCAGATAACCGGCAGGCGCGGTTTGGTTTCCAGTGCGTTGACAACCTGGGCCACACCGGAGGATTCCAGTCCCATAAGGGCAGCCATGGTGGTACAGAATTTCAGGAAATCCCTTCGAGAGATGCCTTTTTGCCGACATTCTTCGTAGACGGTAGGTCTTTTATTTTCCATATTTTCGCAATTTATAGGTTTTCTTTTCAGCAAATACGTGGTAACTGTTCACCGCTCAGCATATCGACGATCCGGTAGTTGCCATACGGCGTTTTCATTTTTACGATTGCATTATCCTTTCCGGTTATACGGCCGATGATCGTTGCATCCTTTCCTTCCGGAAAGCTTTTCATCACAGCGAGAGCCTCTTGTGACCGGGTTTCCGGCAGGATGACCAGCACCAATCCTTCGTTGGCAATATAAAGCGGGTCGAGTCCCAGTATTTCCGAAGCACCTTTCACGGCATCGGGGATGGGGAGGGATGCTTCATCCAAAACAATTTCAACACGGGCTGCTTTCGCTATCTCGTTCAGTGTTCCGCTTACTCCGCCGCGTGTCGGGTCACGAAGCACATGTACTTCCTCTATATTTTTTAACAACTGAGAAAGCATATTGTTTAACGAAACTGTATCACTTTTCAGATTTGTTTCAAAACCGAGGCTTTCGCGGGCGGAAAGGATCGTGATACCGTGCGCTCCGATCGGACCGCTACAGATGACGACATCTCCAGGTCGTACACGGTCGGGAGCGATACGGATGCCTTCGGGTACGACTCCGATACCGCTGGTATTGATGAACAGTTTGTCGCATTTGCCGTGTCCCACCACTTTGGTATCGCCTGCAACGATCTGTACCCCGGCTTTATCGGCTGCTTTCCGCATGGAGCGGACGATGCGTTGCAGGTCGGATAATGGCAAACCTTCTTCCAGTATAAATCCGGCTGTCAGGTAAAGCGGCCGGGCACCGCAACATGCCAGATCGTTTACCGTACCGTTCACTGCCAGGTCACCGATATCGCCACCGGGGAAGAATATCGGATCGACAACGAATGAGTCGGTCGAGTAGGCCATGCGTCCTTCCTGGACGGGGAACACACAACCGTCATGGTCCTGTTCCAGTAACGGGTTGCGGAATGCCGGATAGAAAATATTGCTTATCAACTGATGTGTCATCCGTCCGCCTCCGCCATGTGCCATTAATACACAGTCGGAGTCATTAAATGGAACCGGACAATTAAAATCTTCGTTCTTCATATCTTTATAGTTGACAGTTGACAGTTGACAAGTGACAGTTTAGGCTTCGCGTCTGAAACCTGTCAACTGTCACTTGTCAACTGTCAACTATATTTATAGTATGCCGCGCAAACCCCTTCTGAAGAAACCATCGGTGCCCCCATCGGGCATTCCGGCGAACAGGCTTTTCCGAAGAAAGGACAGTCGGAAGGTTGGCTCACGCCCCTCATGATGTTTCCGGCAATACATTCGGAAGAAATTTTAGTTTCTCTCGGAAGAAACGAAAATTTCTTCCGGGAGGAATAGATTGCATACGTTTTCTTCAGTTGTAAACCGCTACCGTGAATTACGCCGATTCCGCGCCATTCCTGATCGCATGGTTCAAGTGTCTCCTCCATCAATGCGCGAGCAGCCGGGTTACCCTCTTCCGGCACGGCACGGCGATAAGCATTTTCAACAAAAGAGCTTCCGTTCTCCAGTTGCTGCAGGCAACGGTAAATACCTAACAGCAGGTCGACCGGCTCAAAACCGGTGACAACCATCGGTGTCTTATATTTTTCTGCTAATTGATGATAGGCAGAATTTCCGGTGATAGCACAAACATGACCGGCTGTCAGGAATCCGTCTACTTTACTTTTCGGATCGGAAAGAATCGCATCTATTGCGGGCGGAACGGTGAATAGCGAAGTCAGTAAAGAGAAGTTGGATAAATTCTTCCGTTGTGCTTCCTTCAATGCCATCATATGTACCGGTGCTGTCGTTTCAAAACCTATGGCGAAGAAGACGACTTCCTTTCCCGGATTAGTCTCCGCCAGCCTGACCGCATCGAGCGGTGAGTAAAGCATACGAACATCTGCTCCGTGTGCTTTTACCTGTAACAGATCTTCACTGGTTCCCGGTACACGCATCATGTCTCCGAACGAAGCCAGTATGACATCGGGGCGTTTGGCTAATTCCAGAGCCTGGTCTATCAGAGTAACCGGCGTGACACAGACCGGACAACCGGGGCCATGAAGCAGGCGGACCTGTTCCGGCAACATCTCTTCCAGCCGGTAACGGGCGATGGCATGCGTCTGTCCGCCGCATATTTCCATGATATGCCACGTCTGGGTCGTCACCTTACGGATGGCTCGGACAAGCGCCTGCACCTGCTCGTTGTTGCGATATTCGTCAACGTATTTCATATACGCTCCAGTTTTTTGAGGTCTTCCAGCGTATCTTCTGCTTCCCGGGCATTGACGACAGAGATCGCCATCCCGGCATGCGCCAGTATATAATCGCCTTCCGCCGCATCTACCCATTGGATACAAATGTCTTTCGTGACACCGCTGAAATCGACCTTAGCCATTGCCAGGTCGGGCACAGACCGGTCTATACTTATTATTTTACCAGGAACAGCAAGACACATAAACTTATTTGTTTTTTATTAACAACTCCAAAAGTAGCCAATATGTTCGGGAAAAGATGTGTTAAATGATACATATTATCTATTAAGTGATAAATAAAAATTATCTGCTTTGTCGAGGGTATGGTTTGTTTATTCTGGTTAAACCTTCTATATTTGTTCGGATTGTAAAACAAGGAAGGGTGAAGATATCGAAATTGATAATCCGTGGATTGGTGCAAGGGGTTGGCTTTCGTCCGTTTATCTATCGTATTGCAAAAGAGATGGGGATAAGAGGGGAAGTAGACAACCGGAATAACGGTGTTTGCATTCATGCAGTTCTGACACCGGAGCAACAGCAGACGTTTATTTCCCGGATCAGAGAAGAGCATCCTCCGGTAGCTTTTATCCATAGCATACAAGTCTCGGAAACGGAACGTGAAGATATCGGACAGGTCGGTTTTACCATTATTCCCAGCCGTTCCGATTCGGAAGAAGTAACACAGGTGGCACCTGATATTGCCGTTTGTCCCGAATGTCTCCGCGACAGAAAGATACAACCGCATCGCCTGCGGTATCCTTTTATTAATTGTACGCATTGCGGTCCGCGTTTTTCCATCATCCGTGATCTTCCTTATGATCGACAGCAGACAACTATGTCTGCCTTTGCGATGTGTCCGGATTGCCGGAAGGAATATACGACAGTCAGCGACCGCCGTTTTCATGCACAACCTGTGGCCTGTAATCATTGCGGGCCTTTTTATTATGCTATATATAATAATGTAAAGACGGAAGACTATAATGAGTTGCTCGATCTGTCCGTCCGCCTGCTTGGTGAAGGAGACGTGATCGCAGCAAAAGGTATCGGTGGTTACCATTTGATATGTGATGCACTGAATGACCGGGCCGTAACCCGTTTACGGATGATAAAACAGCGTGACGGTAAACCTTTTGCCGTTATGTTCCGTGATATGGAACAGTTGAAACAATATGTAGAAGTAAATCCGGTCGAAGAAGACTGCCTGCTTTCCTGGCGGCGTCCGATCGTTTTGCTGAAACAAAAGAGAAGGCTTGCCGCCGATATAAACCCCGATATGCAGACGTTAGGCTGCATGCTGCCTTATATGCCCCTGCATTACGATTGGTTTGCTGCCCTTGACACTCCGGCTTTGGTGATGACCAGTGGAAATCTGAGTGATCGGCCGATTGCCATAACGCCTGCTGAGGCAGAGGAACAACTATCCGGTAAAGTCGCCCTGTTACTTCATCACAACAGGGATATTCATAACCGGGTGGACGACTCGGTTCTTCAGGTTTGCGGTGGCCAGCCTTGTCTGATCCGTCGTTCGCGGGGCTATGTGCCGGAGCCTTTCTTTGCAGATATCCCGGTAGAAGGAATATGGGCTTTTGGTGCGGAAAAGGTAAACACATTTGCTTTGGGAAAAGGGGATACGGTTTTGCAAAGCCAGTATATCGGTGATTTGAAGAACTGGGAAACATTCAGTTTTTATACAGAATCGCTGGAACGTTTCCGGCATCTTTTTCGCTTTACCCCCTCTGTGCTTGTGTGTGACATGCATCCTGATTATTTATCATCCCGGGAGGCGGAGCGTGTAGCTGCATGTTCCGGCTTGCCGTTGCTGAAAGTACAGCACCATCATGCCCATGCTGCAGCTTGTATGCTGGAATATGGCTTACATGAAAAAGTCGTTGCTATCGTCTTGGATGGGACCGGTCTGGGGGATGACGGGAAAGTGTGGGGAGGCGAGTTTTTCCTCTGTGACCGGAAGGAGTATCGCCGCCTGTCACATTTCGAATATGTCCCTTTGCCCGGCGGCGATAAAGCAGCTGTAGAACCCTGGCGGATGGCTGTTGCTTATTTATGGCATTATTGGGGAGATGCCGCTCGTTTTCCGGAAGGGTTTATTGAACGGATAGGTGCGGATAAGATCCAGTTGCTGGTAACCATGATGGAAAAGGGTATTAATACGCCTTATACATCGGGTGCCGGCCGGTTATTTGATGCTGTCGCCTCTTTACTTGGGCTTTGTGATGTGTCAACGCATCAGGCTGAGGCTCCCGTGCGGTTGGAACAAGCGGCAGGAAGTGAACAGTCGGCGCAGTATCCGGTTATAATAAAAGAAGGGGTTGTCTCTTTTCGTCCCATGTTTGAAGGATTGCTGAACGATCTGGCTTCCGGAGTCTCTGTCGCTGATATAGCGGCAAAATTCCATAATGCAATAGCGTTTCTTCTGCTGGCAGAAGCTAAATGTTATCTGCAGCAGACCGGGGCGACCCGGGTGGTTGTCTCCGGCGGTTGTTTTCAAAACAAACGGTTGACGGAACAGTTGCAACGTTTATTTGCGGATGAGGATATTCCTTTGTATGTCCCAGGCCGTATACCTTGTAATGATGGGGGAGTCGCAGTCGGTCAGCTGGCCATTGCCGCTTCCCGGAAAAATAGTACTGATTATGCATGAAATGTCTATTGCTCAAAGTATAGTCGAACTGGCGGAAGAACAGGCGCGCAGCCGTCATTCGGAAGCAGTCGAAGAACTGGAACTGGAAATCGGGCGTCTGGCCGGTGTGGAATTACATACGCTTGACTTCGCCCTTGAAAGTGCGGTGAAAGGTTCCATGCTCGAACATGCTTCGATCGTCCGTCATATTATTGACGGTGAGGGAACCTGTACGGATTGCGGACAGCTCTTTCCAATGGAGGCTTTATTCACACCTTGTCCGGCATGCGGTTCTTATTGTGTTAAAATCATTAAAGGAAAAGAACTTCGTGTGAAATCGATTGTTATTAAATAATAAATACAAAACGCTTATGTGTGGAACTTGCGGGTGTGGAGAACACCATCATCACGAACATGACCATCACGAACATGACCATGATCATGGCCATGAACATCATCATCACCACCACGATGAGGATAAGGTAATAACACTCGAACAGGATATTCTCCAGCGAAACAATCTGCTGGCAGAACGTAACCGCGGTTATTTTGAAGCAAAAGAAATATTCTGCCTGAACCTGATGAGTTCGCCCGGTTCCGGAAAGACGACATTGCTGGAAGAGACCGTCCGTCGTTTGAATGGTAAACTTCCGTTGTATGTTATCGAAGGTGACCAGCAGACATCCAATGATGCAGATCGTATTGCCGCTCTGAATATTCCAGTCTTCCAAGTAAATACCGGAACAGGCTGCCATCTGGAGGCTGATATGGTAAATCATGCGGTGAAACATCTTTCTCCGGCAAACGGTTCGATCTTGTTTATCGAGAATGTCGGCAATCTGGTTTGCCCTGCCATGTTCGATCTCGGTGAAGCGAAGAAAGTGGTTATTGTAAGTACGACCGAAGGGGATGACAAACCTTTGAAATACCCGCATATCTTTGCAGAAGCAGATGTCTGTGTGATCAACAAGACAGACCTTACACCCTATCTCAATACAGATATAGAGACATTGAAAAATAATGCTTTAAAGGTGAATCACCATTTAAGGGTTTTTGAAGTATCGGCTATGAAAGGAGACGGTATGGATGCCTGGTGTGACTGGTTGTGTCTGGAATGTGCAAAATGTAAATAAATAACCCGGAATCCGATGAATAAATAGATGAAAAAAGCTATATTTGTTCCGGTTCATTGAATTAAATAATCAAAATGTTATGATTAACCGAGAATTAATCGACCCGAAGAGCATAGTCGTTGTAGGCGGCTCAAATAATGTACACAAGCCGGGTGGGCGTTTGGTACGAAACCTCCTCGATGGTAAATATAAAGGAGAGTTGTATGTCGTGAATGCCAGGGAAGACGACGTGCAAGGTCTGAAATCGTATCATTCCGTACACGATATACCGGATACGGAAATGGCTATTATATCAATTCCCGGTCCTTCATGTCCTGAAGCTGTCGATGTATTGGCAAAACAGAAGAATGTAAAAGCCTTTATTGTAGTCTCTGCCGGATTCGGAGAGGAGACTCACGAAGGAGCCATTCTGGAAAACCAGATGCTCGAAAGTGTGAATGAAGCGGGAGCATCCATGATCGGTCCGAACTGTATCGGACTGATGAATATGAATTTTCATGGCGTATTTACGCAACCTATACCCGAATTTCATCCGGACGGAGTGGATTTTATCTCCAGTTCAGGTGGTACGGCGCTTTTCATTATCGAATCGGCGTTGACTAAAGGCTTGCGTTTCTCGTCTGTCTGGTCTGTCGGCAACTCCAAACAGATTGGAGTGGAGGAGGTGATCGAATATATGGACCGTCATTTTGATCCTGTACTCGACTCAAAAATAAAAATGCTGTATATCGAGCAGATCAAGAATCCCGATAAACTGCTTTATCATGCTTCTTCATTGATTCGTAAAGGATGCCATATTGCAGCGATCAAGGCAGGAAGTACAGAGTCCGGCAAACGTGCGGCCTCTTCGCATACCGGTGCGATTGCCAGCTCTGATTCGGCAGTTGAGGCTTTGTTCCGCAAGGCGGGCATCGTACGTTGTTTCAGTCGTGAAGAACTGACGACTGTTGCCAGTATCTTTACCCTGAAGGATGTAAAAGGAAAGAACTGCGCTATCATCACACATGCCGGAGGTCCGGCGGTTATGTTGGCCGATGCGCTTTCCAAAGGCCGTTTGAATGTTCCGAACCTGGAAGGGCCTGTCGCTACCGAACTGAAATCTAAATTATATCCGGGAGCCGCAGTGGGCAACCCGATCGATATTATCGGAACGGGAACACCGGAACATCTGGCTACTGCAATCGATTATTGCGAAAATCATTTTGAGGAAATCGACCTGATGATGGTCATCTTCGGAAGTCCGGGGCTGGTGAAATTGTATGACGCTTATGAAGTGCTTCATAAGAAGATGGAGGAATGTAAAAAACCGATCTTCCCGGTGCTGCCTTCTATTGTGACAGCCGGACCGGAAGTTCGCAGTTTTGTTAAAAAAGGCCATGTGAATTTCTCTGATGAAGTGACGCTGGGAACAGCCCTTTCACGCGTGATCAATACGCCGAAGCCGATGAGTACCGATATACAACTGTATGGGGTCAATGTGCCTGAGGTACGCCGCATCATCGACCAGCTTCCTTCAAACGGATATTTGGCTCCCGAGCAGGTTCGTACTTTGCTGGGGGCTGCCAATATTCCGCTTGTAGATGAATTTACATCGACCGACAAAGACGAATTGATCGCTTTTGCCAAACGGGTAAAATTCCCTGTAGTAGCCAAAGTCGTAGGTCCGGTACATAAAAGTGATATTGGAGGCGTAGCCCTGAATATTCGTAGCGAAGAACATCTGTTGTTCGAGTTTGAACGTATGATGCGTTTGCCGGATGTGACGGCGGTTATGGTGCAGCCCATGCTGAAAGGGCAGGAGTTGTTCCTGGGGGCTAAATATGAGGAAGGTTTCGGCCATGTCATCTTGTGTGGACTGGGAGGAATTTTTGTCGAAGTATTAAAAGATGTCTCTTATGGCCTGTCTCCGTTATCATATGATGAAACCTATTCCATGATCCGCTCTTTACGTGGTTATCCGATTATTAAGGGAACGCGTGGTCAAAAAGGTATCGATGAACAACAATATGCTGATATCATCGTCCGCCTTTCCACTTTACTCCGTTTTGCATCCGAGATAAAAGAAATGGATATTAATCCGCTGGTAGCAACCGACCGGGGATTGTTTGCGGTAGATGCCCGCATCAGGATAGAGAAATAACAACTGACAAATAAAAAAGGGGGAATTGAAAACATAAGCCTGTCGATTTGTTTCAATTCCCCTTAATATGACTGTCTCTATTCAGCCTGTTTTCTTCCTCTTCTTTTTCGTTCGGGAAGTGAAGGTGAAATATTGTCTCTGACAAATTTTTTAAAGCTACTCAGCGATACCTGGTAAAATTCGGCCAGTTCTGCATAAGTCGCATTCTCTTCGTTGAGTTCTTTTTCGATCTGTTCTTTTTGTGAGAGCAGGTGATCCATTTTGGGTGTTCCTTTCGGTCGGCCGAGTACTTTACCCCGGCTTCTGGTTATCTCTAACGATTCTTTTGTCCGGGTCGAGATTAATTTACTTTCTATTTCCGAAACGAGCCCAAAAGTAAATGCTAATGTTTTGCTGTCGACATTATTTTCAAAAGTATAGCCTTCCTTAAGACAATAAAGGGTCACTTTTTTCTCAATACATAATAAGATCAAATGCATAATTTCCATCAACCTTCGGCTCAGGCGTGTAACATCGGCTACAATCAGTGTGTCGCCAGCGTTCATATTCTTGATTATATCTTCAAGCCTGTTCTTGTGTCGTGAGGAGGTTATACGGGTATCTTTATGCCATTTGTCGATAATTATGTTATTGTTCGCGGCAAACTGTTCAATCGCATTTTTTTGATTGTCACTTTGTTGCTTGTTTGAATATGTTCGTGTATAGGCAATTATCATACTATTTTCAATGTTGATACGTTTATATTATAACATATTGGTTTGCAATATGTTCATGTTCGATTCTTCTTCTTTCTGCTGCTTTTTCCTCCTTTCCTTTAAATCATGTAAATAAACAGATGCGAAAATAATCAATTAAAAAAGAACACGAAATATTTGGAAGATAAAAATAAATGCTTACCTTTGCACCGCAATCAACAATAAAGGGGTTGTAAAACGGGGTGTAGCGCAGTCCGGTTAGCGCACCTGCTTTGGGAGCAGGGGGTCCCAGGTTCGAATCCTGGTACCCCGACAGAGAATAAAAGGCTGTATTTCAGCTAATTGAAAAAATAACGAGTCGGTACATAATGTATTGACTCGTTTTTTTTATGTCAAAAAGTCCTTATTTCACCTTAATAAGCGACGATAAGGCATGGTATTTCTTTTAAATATCTTTTAAACGATTCTGTACAATATGTTTTTGGTTTCAAACATTAAAAACATGAAGTACTATGGCAACTTTTAAAGCGGTCGTTCTGGCCGGAAATTCTCATATAAAATCAGACGGAACAAAAAATATCAAGATCCGTATCTATCATAACAAGGCATCGCAGTATATTTCTACTCCTTATTATATACAGGAGGAATACCTTGGTAAAGATGGTGTTATCACTTCCGGCTACCGGGATGCGGATTTACTCAACTACGAGCTCGGAAACTTGATTCAAAAGTATCGTGGTGTCTGTATTAAGCTTGGCATCGAGCGAGTATCACGCATGAGCTGTATAGAGGTCAAGGAGCAGATAACGGCAGCTATGGAACCAGAGTATGAGTTCATAGACTTTATAGCCTTCTGCAATGGTATTATAGAAAAAACGGATAAAGAAGCTACTCGGGAATGGTATCAAACAGCCTTGAACTCTTTATGCTGGTTTTATAACCGGAAAAAGATTGATGTTCGGGATGTAACGGCTCAACGGTTGAACGAATTTAAGCAGCAGCTGTCTATCTCTGGCCAGGGAGGAAAACCGCTTTCTCCAGGTGGTATTAGTAACTATCTCCGGGCGATTCGGTCTCTATTGAATAAAGCTAAGGCATATTATAATAATGAAGATTATGATATCATACGGATACCAAACGATCCGTTTTCAAAGGTGAAAGTACCCAAATATCGCCGAGAACGCAAAGCGATCTCGGCCGAAGACATAATCCGGATACGGGATGGACGCTTCTCGACCGAAAGGGCAAATATGGCGCGTGATGTATTTATGATCATGTTCTATATGATGGGAATAAATGTAAAAGACTTGTACCAGATGCGAGGAACTAAAAGAGGCCGGCTCGAATATGAGCGGAGCAAAACCGAAACTGAAGATAATGTGTACCGGTTCCCGTTGTCGATTAGGATAGAACCGGAATTGGAGCCTCTTATAAAACAGTATAGTGATATTGCTTTCCTGTCATATTTTCGTCGGCAATATTGTAATCATAAAAGTTTTATGAAAGCAGTCAATAAGGGATTAAAGCAGATCGCAAATGAGTTAAACCTGCACTGCGAATTAACAACGAACTGGATCCGGCACAGCTGGGCGAGTGTTGCGAGGAATAAAGCCGGTGTTCCTAAAGCGGATGTGGACTTTTGCTTTGGTCATGTGAACAATGATTATAAGATGGCTGATATTTATATAGAGATTGATTACTCCATATTCGACAAATCAAATCGGGCTGTTTTAGACTACCTCAAAAAAATATCTCAAAAAAAGAAGGCAAAATGTTTGCAGGTATAAAAAAGCTCCCTATATTTGCAGCAGAGAATTCGAGTTGGATTTTAGACGAAAGTTTGAAGTCCAACTTTTTGTGTTTATACACATTGCTTCTTTCTTTCCCGTAAACACCCAATAAATAACGACTTACCTGGTGCCTGCATAAAATTTGGCACTATGACAAAAATCAAAAGTAATATTCCAGATTTTGATAACTACCACGTAACAGCTGATGGTAGGGTTTTTAATGTAAACACAGGTTTGTACTTGAGTCCTTATAAGCACCCAAATGGATATTTGCTTTTATGCTTATATGTTGATGGAAAGAAAAAATTAATGTCAGTTCACAGACTTGTAGCCATCGCATACTTGCCCAATCCAAAGGATCTTCCTTGTGTCATGCACTTGGATGACAATAAAGAAAATAATAATGTTTCAAATTTACGCTGGGCCACCCATCAAGAAAATATGGCTGACAGGGACTCCAAAAACCGTCAGGCTAAAGGTGAGCGAAGCGGGCATTTCGGACACTTTGGAGAAAAACACAATCGCTCAAAGCTTTCTGATGCTCAAAGAAAAGAGATTTGTCAAAAATATTCAACAGGAAATTATAAATACAGGGAATTATCTGCAGAATATGGCGTAAGTATGAGACAAATAGGATGTATCGTAAATCAATTTAATTATTAAAATCATGGCTACAATATCAATCTCAAAAACATCGCTGCTGAACAAATTGCAGCTTCTTTCGAAGATTATCTCTTCGAAACCCTCTCTACCGATCCTCGGAAATTATCTCTTTGAAACAAAAGAAGGTCGGTTGTTTCTTACAGCTTCAAATAGTGAAGGGCGAATAATGACAAGTTTGGAATGTATTTCTGACGAAGACATGTCTGTATGTGTTCCGACTGCAATTTTGGATGGATTAAAAACTCTTCCGGAACAACCGCTAAATATTTACATAAATCCGAATAATAAAGAGATCCTAATTAAATATTTCGGTGGTAAATTTGAATTTATGGGCTATGAAACAGTTTCCTATCCCAATAAGAAAGAGTTTGATTCATCAGATTGTATAAATACGACTGCCGAGGAGTTCTATAACGGAATAGCTAAGGTTGTAAACCTGGCAGCAGAAGACGAACTCCGCCCTGTAATGAGTACTGTGCTTATTGAGGCTTCTTCTAAAACTCTAACCTTTGTTGGAACAGATGGACATGGATTGGGTTCTTTCTCCTACAAAAAAGAGTCCTGCATCAATAAAGTTACGGTTATTGTAAGCCGGCCTATGGCTTCAATACTGAAAAGTATTATACCAGCTTCTTCGGATGATTTGGAAATAAAGGTAGGGACAGACTGGTCTGTTGTCACTTTTGGAGATTTTGAAATTTCGTTCCGAAACGTTGAAGGCCGATATCCTAATTGGAAAGCTGTTGTTCCTAATAATAATCCCCTGGAGCTTGTGGTAGATACAAAGCAGTTGATAGGAGCAATTAAGCGCACTACTGTTTTTTCAAATAAATCAACATGCCTTATATTGTTCAAAGCTGATCATGACCGACTTGTTGTGTCAGCAAATGATCTTGATTTTTCTACTTCAGCTGAAGAAACGCTATCTGCTGAATTCAAAGATGACGAATTTAAGATAGGAGTAAAAGGTTCGCTTATTTTAGAGATGCTCTCTTGTATTGACGCTGAACGTACCAAGCTAACATTTAATCAGCCCAATTCTGCTATTCTGATAATGCCGGAAAAACAGCAGGAAGGTCAAGAACTCACTTATTTATTAATGCCTATGACAATTCAATGATATGGAAGCACCAAAGGATTTTAAAATAGTTATCAAGAAATATTTGGATCAACGCGCAGTAGACGACAAGTTGTTCGCAGCAACGTATGCAAAACCGGGAAAAAGTGTTGATGATTGTTGCCGGTATATATTAGGTGAAGCTCGTAAACGTGGAACCGAGGTGGTTATGAAGGATGATGAAGTTTTTGGTTTGGCGGTTCATTATTACGATGAAGATAATGTTAAAATTGGCGGATCTGGTAAATGCGATGTTTCAGTTGGAGAGCAAACTACACTAACGAGACCGATCAACCAACAACCATCGTTTAAACGAGGAAAAGCCAAGAAAGAGGAAAATAAACTACAGTTGTCTTTATTTGATTGAGTCATGAAACCGAGAACGAAATTACAGTTTCAGGTAATAAGGTTGAGTGAAACATTACCTGATATCGAAGATAAGATGCTTTCCTGGGCGAAAGTCGATTGTTTGGAACATAGGGGATATGCAACAAAGAAAAAGGTTGTTTGCATGGATTGTGGGCAGACGTTTTCACCGGAGTTGGTTAAGCGTAAGCGTGCTGTTTGTCCTCATTGTCTGACTAAGATATTGGTTGAGCAATCTCGAAAGACAACAGACAAACAGCGTGTATATGTGGCAATTGCTGAACTTCATGACGAATTTCAAGTGATTCGAAATTTTGATATTTACGCTTATTATAGAGCCGGTAAGCAGCCTAGATATTTTATACAGGAAATTCTTCAACATTGGATTTTGCCTAATGGTAAACGAGAGGTCATATCTCGAAATCATACTATCAATTGGTATTGCGATTCTTGGAACGGGTATATGGAAATCAGGCAAAAGTCTTATACATCAAAATATGATGTATATCCTTATAAACTGCATCCATCTTCCCGGTTTTGCCCGGAAATGAAACGTTATGGAATAGATTATAGATTGCAAGGGATAACTTCTCTTGAAGCTATTACTCATATCCCTAAAAACCCGAAAGCAGAAACGTTATTGAAGGCAAAGCAATACAATTTACTGCAATATTGTATAGAGCATCCAAGCCAGGTAAATTATCGTTGGGCGTCTATCAAGATATGCCTAAGGAAAAGGTATGTCGTTAAAGATGTAAAAATGTGGATTGATTATCTAGACTTACTATCCTATTTTCAAAAGGATTTGCGTAATGCACACTATGTATGTCCTGCTAATGTAAAGAAGGAGCATGACAATTTAGTTGTCAGGAGGCGAAGAGTTCAGGATAGGGAAAATCTTGAACGTAAACGAAGAAAGGCGATTGAAGATGAAAAAAAATATCAGGAGTTAAAAGCTGAATTTTTCGGGATAGAGTTTGGTGATGATTTGATTCATATTTCAGTTATTCAGAGTGTTAAAGACGTTATGGAAGAAGGAGATGCTATGCATCATTGCGTATTTACCAATAAGTATTACTTGAAGCCCGATTCCCTTCTTTTATCTGCTCGTATAAAGGATAAACGGCTTGAAACAATTGAAGTCTCACTGACGAAGTTTGATGTACTTCAGTCCCGTGCTGCATGCAATGGTATAAGCGAGTATCACGATCGGATAATCAAACTAGTAAAAAAGAATATGAACCTGATCCGTCAGAAAAAGACGGCGTAAAAAATTGATATGCCAAGAATAAGAACCATAGTGCCGGATTTTTGGGAAGATGAAAGGTTTTCGAACGTATCTCTTCAGGCTTGGCTGCTTTATATAGGTATGAAAAACTTTGCTGATGATAGTGGTGTCATTCTTGCTAATGAAACTATCATTAAGTCGAAAGTTTTTCCTGCCCGCGAAGATATTCGTAAGCAGCAGGTTTCTGGGTGGCTGCAAGAACTGATTGAGAACTCTATCCTTGTACCTCTTAAATACGAAAATAAGAGCTACTACGTGATGGACTTTTCCAGTGAGCGCATCGACAAACCGCAAAAGTCAAAAATTCCGGCTGAAGTGATAGAAAACGTTCTTGCCGGCAATAATCAAAGTAATCCAGGAACATTCGCGAATGATCTCGAACAATCGGAAATGTTCGATAATACTCCTGCTGTAGAGGAAAGGATAGGAGAGGATTGTAAAGGAGAGGAGGGAGATACGCGTGCAGGCACGCACGACCCCACCCCAAAGCCGGAGAAACCGAAAAATGAGAATTTTGAAAAGTTCAAACTGTGGATTACGGATAATGCTCCGAATGTGGCAAAGCTTAAGGAGCCATTTACTGAGGAGCAATTCGAGCGGATAAAGAAAGAATTTCCGCTTCCGCTGATCCAGGATACTCTTGTCTCGATGCATAACTTTCGAGAGCTTTTGAAAAAATATGTTAGTGCAAACCTTACGTTCCGCAAGTGGGCGAAACGTGACTTAGAAAAATATCAAAATGGACAAACAGCAAGCATTACAGCTCCTGGTCAGTATAGACCCGACAACCGGCGTACTTCCTCCGGAACTGATGCCGAGAACAAAAGACGCGAGCGTGAGCATCTTGGGGACCTTGCCGATGCCATACTACAACAGTCTGCATCCGAAAACAGTAAATGATGTGTTCGATAGTCCTTCGTGTTCTATCGCTGTGATCAATAAAGAGTTCGGAGAACAGCATTTGCGTGCATTCATGGTTAAAGTGTTGAATGATCTGTTAGACTTTTTCAATGTTGGTAAAAATATGGGAGCCATTCAGGTTGCGTCTACGGCAGACTTGATTATTGAGGAGTTTTATTTTCTAAAACCGGATGATTTTAAGCTGTGCTTTAATCGGGCAAAGAAGGGATATTACGGTAAAGTTTATGACCGTATAGATGGCCAGGTAATACTTGAATGGCTGAGCACGTATACCAATGATCGAATGACGACGGCCAGCGATACGAGTATCCAGGAAGCGGAGCGGTTTAAGGATCCGCAGGGAGAGCGAACTTCCAGCCTGCTCAAACAGGCTGATCATGATTTCAAAAAGTATGATTTTGAACAGAAGAATGGAGTGAAATAATCTGATAATAAGCCGGTTAAACCTTGCACAGGTAACCTTATCTTGCGAATATTGCAGTATAATAAATAACTGATAAACAACAGAATAAGATGAAAGTATTAACAGTGACATTGCGGTATGCAGCAAGAGTTAACAATATGATTTGTGAAGAAAACGGCTTAGATGAAGCTTTAACTCGAATAAGCGAGGTGGAATGGATGTTCAATACTGAATCTGAAGAAACTGAACTTGAGGTTGAGGAAGCATTGAAGCTGTATTTAGGGATGGCTGGTGTTCCAGAAGAAAAATATGAAATCGAAATTGCATAAATTATGAAAGTTATAAGTATAAAACAACCGTGGGCGAGTCTAATTGCTCACGGTATAAAAAACATCGAGAACAGAACCTGGAGGACAAATTACCGGGGACGTGTCCTGATCCATGCTGGTGCCAGCAAAAAAGAAGGTTGGCGTTTGAATGATTCACAAAGAGTCCATTTGTGGCGATCAGGCAACACTCTCTACAATACTGATTTTGATAAATTACCTTTTGGCTCCATTGTTGGAAGTGTGGATGTAGTAGACTGCGTACAGAGTAGCACTTCTATCTGGGCGGAGAAAGGAGTCTGGAACTGGGTGCTGGCTAATCCAGTTCTATATCAGGCACCAATACCCGCAAAGGGGAAACTGTCTCTTTGGGAGTTCGAAGGCCTCAGAGAAGTAAAAATTAAGTGTCCGGAGTGTGGAAGTATTGAAACTGCTTTGGAGAACCATCTTACAGAACCATTCTCTACGTATGTACATACATGCTGTAAGTGTGGGTGTATTATTCTGGAAAGTGAGTGGAATGTGATTAAAATAGATAAAAGTTATGAGTGATATAGATATTTCAACCCCGAATATAGCTTTCAAGAATATGCAAGACGGTTCGATACTACTGTTTCAGAAAAACTCAGACGGTACATTTTCACCGCTGGCGCTAAATCGCAGCTTGGCGGAAATAGTTCAGCAGATATTAGTCAAATTCAGCGAAGAAACGCCTCTTGCTGTTGTTAGAGAAGTAAAATTAAAGCAATTATAATAAGAAAGGAAATATTTGATATGGAAGAAGATTTTAAACTTACCAGTCCCGAATTTCAGGTTGAGCTTTTAAGAAGAATGGGATATAAAGAGGAATCACCTAGATGTGAAAATTGTAAACATTACTGTTATAGCGCTTGTGATGATTCGGAATGTTTATTGATTCCCTTGATGAGTATGAAAATACATGATGATGCCTATTGCGACTATTATAAAGCTAAAGATAATTTAGCCTTATGAAAAGAATAATTCAACTCCTGTAAAATATGTGATAACATTTATAAACAATTTCTGATTGTTACTTATATTTGCAACTGTACAACTTTACATATAGATTAAAATGGAAAAAGAAATTCTATCTGCATTAATTGCCGCAGGGACATCTATAGCAACTGTATTAATAATAAAACCTTTTGTAGACAAGCACTTATTAAAATTTGGATTGAAGCAAAGTCACATTTTTGATCAATCTAAAAAAGTTAAGGAACATATAGCCTTGCATAAAGGTCGACTTTTGCAGAGTGCAGAGCTTCTAAATAGCAGAATGGAAAATTTTGCAAAAAATTATGAAGAAAGATGGTTGGATGTGAATGGAGAGTATTCTAAAAACAAGCATTATATGGACACTACTGTCTATCGATTCTTGTCTTTCTTTGCACAGATACAATTAATAGAAAGTAAGCTTATTTATGTTGATACTACTATTTCACAAAAACAAGACATTCGAATGTTGAAGTATTTTAGACTTTTTCATGAAGTTATGTGTGATGTGGAATTATTTGATGGATTCCCTTACGACAAAAATATAGCTAAAGATCATTTCTTTACTACTCCATTTTATAATCTGAGTAACAATTTAATAATTAACGATCATGTAGTGAACCTTGATGAATTTTTAGAACAGAAGGATAAATTACTGCCAAAAATAGTAACAGTATATATGTTTTTTGACGCAATGAATCCAAATGAGGAAAGATTAAGATGTGAAAGAATGAAGATTTTCCATCTTGTCTTAATTGCTTTCTTAAATGAATATGGGTATGATTATCAAAAAACAGACTCTTGTAAATTAAAATTATTAAAGAATAGACTTGGAGATTATAAGTTGCTTGGAAATTTTGAGAACATTGTAAAAAAATACAAATTAAACAAGAACTTTGGACAGTTTGAAAGAATAATAAAAATTATTCGCTGATTCGTCTAAGTATAAAACCTGTCTTGAACGAATATACGGAAAGTAAAGCATTAATAATGCAAATTTTCTTTACTCAATTCATGAAAGAAGTGAGTAAAGAAAGTCCTCAGGATCACTGAGGACTTTTTCATATCCTTTATATCTTATATGAAACTAAGATATGAAAACTCAAAAATGTATAGCCTGTGGCCGGGAAACGGTTTCTGTGATCAAAACTGAAGAAGGGCATATCTGTTATAACTGCTACTCTGATAAAAAGAACCCTCCTAAGCAAAAACGGCACCATGACAACGAAGAAGCCCGGATTCAGTCGGAGTTTTTCAATAAGGTTCCTTTATTTTTTCCGAACTTGCCGGACCGGCTTCTTTTTGCAGTGCCGAACGGTGGCAGTCGGAACAAGATTGAGGCGAAAAACATGAAGTGTCAAGGTGTTAAACGTGGCGTGGCCGACGTAATCCTGCAGATCCCGAAAAAAGGGTATGCATCCCTTTGTCTTGAGTTCAAAACGTCAACAGGCAAACAGTCAGCCGAACAAAAAGAATACCAACGCCAGGTAGAGCTTGCCGGGAGTAAATATGTAATTGTTCGGAGCGTTGAACAAGCTATCCGTGCGATGCAACAGTATCTTGGTTAATAGAATTTTCCCTGTTATATATTAGAATAAAAACTATGGCAGAACTAAAGTATGATCCCCGAAACTATCGTATTCACACGGATAAGAATAAACGTCTGATCCGAAAGAGCCTCGAAGAATGTGGAGCTGGTCGTTCAATATTGTTTGATAATGATGATTGCTTGATTGCCGGGAACGGTGTATATGAGCAGGCACAAGCACTCGGATTGAAAGTTCGCATCATAGAGTCGGATGGAACGGAGTTGATCGCAATCAAACGTACTGACCTCTCGACAGAAGATGCCCGGCGTAAGGCGCTCGCCCTGGCCGATAACTACACATCTGATACGTCCGTTTTTGACTTTGATGCGATCGTAGAAGATTTCGGTGCCGACGAGCTGGACGCTTGGGAGTTTAAGGTAGATGATCTGAATATTGATGATATCTCCGTCGATGATGTGAAGCCGGACAAGGGGCGTGTCGGCAGCCTGAAGGAGCGTTTCATTATACCTCCTTTCTCTATCCTTGATTCTAAACTCGGTTCCTGGCAGGATCGGAAACGTGCTTGGCTTGAGCTAGGTATTAAGAGCGATGATGGTCGAGAGAAGGAAATCACTTTCAGCCGGTCAGCTCAACCGCCACGTGTTTACGAAGCTAGGAACTTGATTCGAGAAAAAACAGGTGTTGACCCGTCATGGGACGAACTACAAAAGTACTGCCTGGATCATGGTATCCCGTTTATGGACGGAACGTCGATCTTTGACCCGGTGCTCTGTGAGCTGGCCTACCGGTGGTTTAATGTATCGAATGGTAATATCCTGGATCCGTTTGCCGGTGGCTCCGTTCGTGGCATTGTTGCTTCTATGTTGGATATGACTTATTATGGTGTTGATTTAAGGCCGGAGCAGGTCGAAGCCAACTGCAAAAATGCTGCTGAAGTATTAGGGGAGGAGTTCGGCGGGAAAGGCGGTCATAAGTTCGCACCCCTGTGGCTTTGTGGAGATAGTGTAGGGATAGATGTCCTGGCTGAAGGTTACGAGGCTGACTTGGTTTTTAGCTGTCCTCCGTATGCCGATCTGGAAGTGTACAGTGATGATCCGGCAGACCTATCGACGATGGATTATCCTGAGTTCTTACAAGCGTATAAAGAAATCATCCGGAAGAGTTGTTCTCTGTTGAAACCTGATCGATTCGCTGTGTTTGTCGTAGGAGAGGTTCGCGATAAGAGTGGCGTGTACCGGAGCTTTGTTCCTGATACGATTGCCGCGTTCAAGGAAGCCGGGTTGCATTATTACAATGAAATGATATTGGTAATATTCTGGAAACATCAAAAATCGAGCACAAAATACGCTTATAATCAACTAATTATAAATTTGCCTACTTTTATTAAGGAACAAATCGGGAACAAAAACGGGAATTAAAGTGATTTCGTG